>MDTF01002728.1_pt1 | contig 10420 bp, 5 predicted proteins | sample 811191 | NCBI WGS metagenome assembly MDTF01 (sample SAMN05326649, study PRJNA326480) | marine metagenome | isolation source: seawater | place: Southern Ocean | collected 2011
ATACAGATCGTGCACGTTCCCGAATGGCACTACCGTTCGACTGCTGCGCGGCAGGCTCCAGGTGCAGCCGCTTCAAATGCATCCGGTCCAAACGCAGCCACCCAGCCGAGGGTTGCTCGTTTCGACGATGCAGCCCGAGCTCAGGCATCCGAACTTCACAAGCAACTGGACAAGTCCACCCTCGAGAAGTCGCTCCAGAAACCCTCACTGCCCAACATCAAAGCTGTTGCGGCCGCTGTGGCATGGCTCTCGAAGCCCAGCATTTACTCACGCGATTCCCTAGGGCAGAAAGCTGCTGCGCGAGACTTTGGCTCGGGAGAAGACCTGCTCAAGCTGCTCGGATACTTGCCGCACATGCGAAGCCTGTCGACTACTGCACCGCCTCCAATGGGTCCGTTAGGCCTGTCATCTCGCCCTGGCATCGCGGCCTGTCATCTCGAGGCTCCTGCTACAGAACTCGCGGCAGAGCATCGCCGCCGCCGCGCCTCGGGCGATAAGGGTAAGGGTATCCTTGACTCTGTCCGTGTTCTTCTGTCACTCCGCTTGGTGCTGTCTGGTTTGGATTTCGCAACAGCCATGCGGTCGCATGGCTCTAAGCACCATGGTTCTCACTCGTTGTGGTCACTCGACTCTTCCCGTAAGCGCAACGCTGTTCGATCGATTACGTTGGGCTTTCACGCCATTCTCACCGAGCGCGGCTTGTTGCCTTCGCCGTGCGCGTGCGAGGCATGTGCGCACTTCCCGCGGCTTGCCAGCGGGCTGCTGCCGCCTCTCGCCTTGGACATGTCGGCGCCCGAGCAGGAGCAGCCGTCGACCTCTGCAGCGGCGCTCGAGCACGAGCTCCCGTCCAGCTGCAGTCTGCCCGACGCCGACCTCGCCGAGCGCGTGAAGAAGCGGCGCGACGAGCTTCAGCTGAGCGGTGTGCAAGTTGGCGCCCCTCGAGCTCAACTCGCCTTGCGCCTCGTGCTGGCGGGGCAGCCGCCCGAGCGTGCTGCACCACGAGGACAGCTCAGTACAGCCGCGTCCCGGCTTGCAGTGGCGCGCGTGATGCGTGCACTGCACGCTGTATTGACCGCGGATGGCACCCTTCCCCCGTCCTGCGCCTGCACGGCCTGTGCGCAGTACCCGCGGCCCGCTGACGGGCTGCTGCCGCCCCTCGCCTTCGACATGGCGGCGCTCGAGCAGGAGCTGCTCCAAGCGGCGCCAGCCGCGCCAGTCGCGTCAGCATCAAGCACAAACACCCGAGCTTTCACACCTGCAGCGCAAGCTCATGCATCGCAGCTGGCAGAGATGCTCGTGCGCTTTGGCGTCCGCGCCGGTGACTGTGCACGCACAGTCGAAACCCCGTTGAACGCCCCTCCCTCCTGGCCCGACGCCTTGAGCCTCCCGTGCCACAATGCTGGCAGGCATGCCCACGCAGCTCCGCCACTTGGCCGCTGCGGCTGCCGCCCTCGAGGACCCGCCCAGCGACCAGTACCTCAATGCCAACGGCGCTGCTGACGTGCGCGTAATCTTGAGCGCCTTTGGCTCAAACCGACCTGGGTTCAATGCCGCAAAATCCAGCTTGCAGCTGCTCTACGAGGCGCTACCAGTAGAGCGCCCCAAGCGTTGGCCACTACCTCCCTTACCAGAGGATGCCTCTGCATCGGAGCAGATCCACCCATCGCCTGCTGTTCTTACCGCCATCGATCTCTTCGAGCAGAACGAATGGAAGCACCGCGTTGACACCTGCTACGTATGCAACGAAACTCGCCCTGTCTTCACAGCCTCGCAGTTGGAGGACCGTGCGCGGCGTCCGGGCGAGGCGAAGACGGTCAAGTTGAATCCGTGGACCGTCAGGCTCGCCCCGGCCGAGAGCGATTCAGACGATTCAGACGGCGGCGATGAAGAGGAAGTTTCAGACGGCCTCAAGCAACCCAAGAAGAAGAAGAGCGCTGCCAGTTCCGCGGCAGACGTGCGCGCTTGCGCCAGACGAGGCATATGCACACGCTGCCGTGACTCTCGTCGCCAGCGCAAGCGCGCCGCCGGTGGCGTCGCCTCTGCGATCGAGGCGTCTCCCTACTCAGGCTGGCGGACGGTGGCGTCACGCGATCTTGGCCCAAGGAGCACGGCGCTGCGTCACAACGACCAGAACTTTCTGCCTGTGCCGCCCTTCCTGCAACAACTCACAGCCGTTGAGGTCGCTCTGATCTGTCGCATCAGCTGCATTCAACGGATCTTCATCCTACGCGGTGGCATGCTAGGCTCGCGTGGGCACTGCGTGTCCGTGCCGGCAAATATGAAGATCGCGAGCAAGCGGATGCCGCTGCTTCCTTCCGAGGTTGACATCGTCGTTCTCAAGAGGCGCAATGCCAAGGGCCAGCTGCGCGCCTACACGGTGCAGCGCAGCAAGGTCGAGGCGGCGCTCAGAGGCTTGTGCGACGGGCACGATGGCAAGCCGACCGAGCTAGAAGCTCTGCACGCGCTCGCCAAGGAGCTTCACCTCTCCCAAAGCCTGCCATTCTCTGAGCTCCAGGAGGCTGTCGAGAAGCTAGTGGGGCCGGTGCGCCAGTATGATGGCCCAAAGCAGTCGGCGGAGGGCCTTTGGTTTGCTGCATCGCGCGCTCCGAATCGCTTCTACGCGGACGTGGTCATCGACGCCAGCCGCCTCTCCGCGTTGCCCGTGGCACGGTCTGTACCCGAGTCCCTCCGCACCATTCATGTGGACGACATGCCCGAAGAGGAAGACCTTGGGCCTGCCCCGGCTCAGCACAGGTTGCCCGGAACGTCGGACACAGACCCGCACGCTGCGCTGAACCGGCTCCTAGGCGTCCAACGTCTCGACGACGCAGACACTCCAGTTGACAGGGGCGAGGGCCCCAAGCAGGACGACGTGTTGCGGCAACACAGCGTCCGCCGTATCAAGGCCAACACGCACCAAGGCGGTGAGGAGTGTACTGACGACGTGCTCGAAAAGGGAGCGGCCATGCTCTACCGAGACAAGCAGAGCGGCAAGACTGTCAGGGTGACCGTTTGCACAGTGCACTTCGACCACACGCCGCCGTCCTACTCTATTCGCCTCCCCACTGGCCAAGAGCGCGACACGCTGCGCGAGCGTCTCGAGAGAGAGCCCATGGACGAGAGCCCTGACACCAGCGACAACGGTGCGGCCGATGGGACGAGCGGCGCCGCAACTGGCCAGGGGACTCTCATGGAAGAGAGGCTTGACATCAACGATGTGGCCAATGCGACGAGCTGCGCTGCTGCTGCCAACGGGACACCCATGGACGAGAGCGCAGACATCGATGAAGCTGGGCTCGGCGGTGGCAATGGGCCCAGCACACGAGGAGTGTTTCCCATCGGATCGGAGCTTTCAATGGACGCAACGCATCCAATGGATCTTTCGCCTGCGCAGTACGAGACACTCGCTGCTCGTGAGCGAGCAGCTGCACCTGAGCTGGACGAGCAGCCCTCAGTCGAGTGCTGCCAGTTTGTACACGATATCCTCACGAGTGCTCGCGCTGATGAGACACGCGAAGGGCTGCACGGTCCAAGCATGGGTGCTTGGTCTCATTGCCGACGCGCCCATGAAGTCCAAAGGTTGCGTGGGCTTACGAACGCGTCCGCCACAGACAAGCTCGCCGAAGACGAAGCGTGCAAGCGACAAAGGCTGTCTCCTATGATTGCCCCACAAGATGACGACATCAGCTCCTTCTCTAGCGACGAGTGCAGCCACGACGCCGTGAGCCGCGACGGCACCAACGGCGGCGACGAGAGCGATGGATCTAACGACGGAGCAGAGGAGCTTCCTCAACGCGTACGGTCCCTCACCATTCTCGGCGGCACGCCGAAGCAGCCGAATTCGTCCGTCACACCGAGCGACAAGGGCGTCGACGATGAAGACGTTGACGGCGAGGACAACGAACCGGCTGGGCCAGACCTTACTTACTCAGGCATTGCGTGCCCACGCGATCCTCGCGATCTCGAGCAGGAGGTGCGGCAGGCCCTCGAGCGAATGCTCGGGGCCGGAAACGCTGAAGCTGTGCGTTCCGCCCTCAGCAGTGGCCACGTTGCCGTGACAGAATGGGAGCGCGAAGAGGGCGAGGCGGTCAAGGAGTTGTCGACGGAGGGTTTCTTTGCTATGGTGGCTCCGCATGTCTTCGTCAACGGGTCGTGCGACATCACCATCCCGCAACTCGTGCGGCTAAGCCTCCACGAATGGATACGCCACATCTATTGGACCGGAGATGGGCGTGTGCCTCGCCATCGCAACCTCAAGTTCATCCTCTTCAATCTCATGCTGCGCAAGCGCGCACTCGAGCAAGGAGGGTTCCTCGTTGCGCAGCAGCTAGACGATGCGCATCTGGGTATAGCGGCGCTCCGCGCGGCGCATGAGTCCGGAGACGATAGCGTGGCTCGCAAGATCATCTCAGTGGGCGGCAACCTGATCAACACAGACACCTACTGGCGCGAGAGGAAACGTGAGCTAGATGCGATGCACTCTTGGCGGCGTGCGCGGCACGGTGACCTGCCAGCCTACTTTCAGACAAACTCCATCGCGGAGTATCACGATCCGCTCTTGCACCGTGTGCTCGCACTGTACATCTCCCGGACGCGCGGCGATGTCGACGAGCGGGCTAGCAGCTTCGAGACCGCGCTGCATCATCTGCGGACAGACAACAGCTACCTGCGTGATGTCCTCCAAGAGTGTGGGCACATCACCACCACGTATTTTGACGCGCACGCCACCAACTACTACGCCACCGTGCTGAAGGAGGTGATGCAGTACGACGACGCGTGGTGGCGTTACGAGTTTGCAAAGTCGCGCGGCGCCATACACAGCCACAGCCTCCTAAGCTCACGCATGCACCGCGCAATGACGGAGGCCGCCCAGCGTTGTGGGTGGAGCGACTGGGCCGCAGAGCGTGCACGGCAGCCCCCAGAGGAGGACGACGAAGACGAGGACGCCGCGGATGAAGCGCGGCGTGATGAAGCTGCTCAGCACCTCGCCTGCTTCCTGTGCGATGAGACTGCTTACGCGCCAGAGGCCGAGGACCTCCGCAACCTCGAGGCCATTGTGCGCGAAGCCACGAGGCCACAACCTCACGCAGACTTGAACCTCTCCGCCCCCTCTCTTCGCTGTCGCCTTACCGAGCAGGACGGCGCTCCTGTTGGCCCGGGCTTCGTCTCGCTCCACCCTGCGGGCACCACCACCCCTGGAGTGCCCGACACGTCTCGCTGGGCGCCGCCGGAGGGCTCTGAGCCCGAGGCTGGTCAGCCCGGTGGACCACCCAGCCATTTGCTGCGGAGCCGCCTCCACCATGCGCTCGCCGCGGGCAACGCAGGAGTGCCCGAGTTCCACCGCAACCTCTGCAACCGTCTGCTGCTGCACGGCTGCTCTTCGGGCTACTGTCTGAGCAAGAAGAAGGACAAGGCATCGAAAAAGAAGTGCGCGGCAGCCCCTCTCGCGCTGACGCCAGAGCCCAAGGCCACAGCAGGAGGATAGCCGAACACGTGTGCTGTGCGTGCGCAGGAAGGCGGCTTGCTACGCGTGTCGTCTCGGCTTCGGCGAGTGGGACTCAGCTACCGGTGCCAAGTACAAGGGCCTCAAGATTTCAAGCGGCAAGGTAGTGTGTACTGACCTAAGCCAGTGCATCGACCTAAGCCAGTGCGCGTTACTGAGTGTCGCTCTCGTGCTATTGCTGGCAGTTGCCCCATGCGCGCCCTACGCTCGAGGTGTCCTCCAAGGGGCACCCGCAATTCGAGGGGCCGCGCGACCACACGCGTCTCATCCAGCACGTCAAGACGCTCATTCTAACGTGGGTCGCCAACTGCGACACCCAGGTCATTCTCGAGGACGATTTGCTCGGCCTGCAGAAGTATGTGTCGGCCTATGCTTGCAAGGGCGCCGCCACGACCGAGGACCTCGTCGCCATCTACAAGGTCCTCGTCAACTCCTTGGACAACAACGCAACCGTGCGCTCCCTGGCTCAGCGTCTGCTTTTGCGCACCGTTGGCATGGTCGACGTGCCTGCTGCCGCAGCCGATTACATCCTCGCCGGCGGCGCGCTGTACCATCATACACGGGTCATGCGCCGGGTCGGCCTCAGCGGCTGGCGCGTGCTCGATGTGGAGAGCGAGCGAGAGCACGGGAAGGCCACGCGGGACACGCCGTTGGATCGCTTCAAGACCGCTGTCTGCAAGGACGTCGAGAAGAAGCAGAAGCCGTCAACCCTTTGGGAGTGGGCACAGGGCTGCAACTGCAACGGTGGAGCAGGCTGCGGCTCCGACCACGCCCCTCTCTTCACTGGTGCCGTCAGCGCTCTCGAACCCCATGTCCCCAGCCTCTGCCCGACGTGGCGCAGCACCGCACACGGCACACCTTGCATTGGCACATGGCACGCCTTGCTCTCAAGGCTCTGCGTTGACTCACTACAGGCAAGCCAACCATTCCCACGTGGCCGCTTGTTGAGGACTACGCGCTTGCCATGCTGATGATCCACCGTCGCGATTTCGGCACGATGCGGTCGATCGAGGAGCTCAAGGGGTTCACGGACGCCGCCGCCATCGCAGCTGGTGGTCCGGGTGACAGCGTGTACGCTTTCCGAGCTTACGAGACCTACGTTGAGGCCTTCTACGCCTACTTCTACGGCGTGGGCTTTGAACCCAACGATCCCGAAGACCCTGACCCCTCGAAGATGGCGTGGCATGGCGGAAACGGCCTCGACACGATGGAGCCGGCCGAGCCTTTGCATCCGGATGCGCGCCTGCCGCCCTTGCGTAGCGGTGTGTGCGGTGTGGGTGGTCCGGGGCTGGTCCGCGAGCAGGTGGACGCGCTCGCCAAGCGCGTGCGCGTGGCTAGAGAGGCCAGGGCCAAGCGGCCGGCGCGGCAAGTGCCTGCGGGTGCGGGCCGCGGCAACGGCAACCATTCCACTGACGAGGATGATGACGACGACGACGCTGCGTCTGCGCGACGCTCTGCGTTGGATGGCCTCAACGATGAAGCCTCGACTGTCATTGAGAACGATGACGAGGCAGAGGAGGTCGCGCTCGCCACGGGCGGGAGCGGACGCGACTGGTTCTACACCTATGGCCGTGACTGCTACGGCGGCGCAGTGCCTCGCGGAGCCGCATCGTTTCTAAATGAGTTGGCCGAGAAGGTGGCTGGGCTCGGCGACGATGACAAAGACGATGCTCAGCCGCCCAACGATGCGCCTCCTGACGCCCAGCAGGATGCAGAGCCAGCACCCACGCTGCCGTCCGTGACGGGCGGCATGCTCGGCGCCAATCGGCTGCAGCGGTTGGCCATTGCTCTCAACCTCGACCACCTGCTAGAGTTGCGCGCATACGAGACTTGCCAGCCACGCCGATACAATGGACAGCCGCCACTGCCCAACGCGAGACCCCCCTCTCAACCGCCCACTCCGCTTCGCCTACTCGTCCAGGGTACGGCCGGGACGGGCAAGACCAACGTCGTAAAGGCGATCACTCGAGTGGCCTGCCGCCTTTGGCAAAGCGCGTTAGCTTGCGGTAACTGGGCCCCGACTGGTGCCGCAGCTACACTCCTGCCGTCGGGTTCGACCATCCACTCGTCCGGTGCCGGGCCCAAGAACCTCTCAGACAAAGACAGGGCAGTGGCGCAGTTCGTGTCCCATCCAATGGACAAGGTGCGGAAACAGGAGCTGAAACGCCGTCTCGCACCGCTCAAGGTTGCCAACTTTGACGAGCGAGGTGCGCGCGTGTCCTGCTCGAGAGACAGCGCCACAGCTCTGACTTTGTGCGCTGCTGTGCAGGCATGTGGTCGCACGACATGGTGGGCTGGTGCGACCACCGGTTTGGTGAAGCCACAGGCAACACCTCAACCGGTGACGATGACAATGAGACAATGCCCGACACCTTTGGCGCCGTACCGTGCATCAACTTCTTCGGCGACCTGGGACAACTCGACGCTGTCCTCGGCCAGGGGCTGCACGTCTCTCCCAAGCAGAGAGACGGGCCTCCAGCACAGCACGGTGCTGCATGCATCAAACACGCACCCAGCCCCACGCCAGACATTCACATTTGTCTTCGGCGCGCGACAGGTTTCAACGTCTATCGCTCCTTCAACGACTGCGTCCTCCTCGACGAGACAATGCGCCAAGGGCGGGAGGAAGCCGAGCTCCTCAGCCAACTGTTGCGCATTCGCACAGGGCACGCCACCCAAGGGGACTGGCAGCAGCTGCTCGGCCGCCTAGAGTCGCGGCAAACCGAAGCGTTCATGCAGGAGTTCTATTCCAGGTCTTGACCGCGGTAGTCTATAGCTATTCAGAGAGCTCGCCGCCCTTGCCCCGCCTCCGCATCGACTAGCTCGCACCTTGCGCTCACGCCCTCGCGACCACGCGCGCCGCCAGGCGCTACATCACTCTGTACGAAACGTGGGCACCTGCCCATCAAGAGAATCGACGGCGGCTCGCAAGGCTCCACGCTCCTGCTGTGATGCCCGTCCGCTCGGAGACGCAAGGCCGCCGGCCGACTGGCGAGGACAAGGACGTGTGCCAGCTGCCCGAGGTAGCCCTCTTGGCGCGTGGTGCACGGGTCGTGCTCACGAAGAATCAAGGTCGCGGTAAGCTCACTTGTTACGGCCTAAACAACGGCGCCATCGGCACCGTCATTGCTGTGCTTTACAAGCAAGGCGAGGGGCCCACCGCCGAACCTGCGACGGGTCGCGTCGTTGGCTTCCCAGAGGCCGTCGTGGTGGACTTCCCGCACTACTCTGGGCCAGCATGGGACCCGGCGCACCCTACATGGGTGCCTGTTCCTGTCAACGACGGCTTCGACAAGCTCAAGGGCCACGGTCGCAAGGGCCTGCCGCTTCGACTCGGATACGCAACGGTCGTGCACAAGGCCCAAGGCATGTCGATTGGTGATGGCAAGCCGATAGAGCGCTTGCGGCTCTGCCTTGCGAACAACGTGAGCATGGAGGCGTCGAACCTTGGGTTGCTGTACGTGGCGTTGTCGAGAGTCGAGAAGGCCACGCACTTGGTGCTGGTTGATGCGGTCGACCAGCGACGCGTGCTGTACGTGAACCAGCACCCCAGCATGCCCGGACGCCTCGAAGAGGAGCGCCGACTCCAAAAGCTATCGGATGCCACCGCCGTTGCAGCTTTGGGGCGCGACCTCGACTACGAGGCTCTGTTGCGAGAGCGCGCTTGCTTGATGCAATGGCGGCCCCGCTGCAGCGCCTTGAGCGCGCCAATCGGTGCTGGTGGCGACGGCCTGCCCCCTAACACACACTGGTGGCATCGGGCTGCCCCACTGTGAGCTCGGCACTGAGTCGGACGTGTGCCATCGTACTAGCCTCGCTCGCCGCCACTCAGTGCCGCGTTCACACGCAGGCTGGATGCCACATGCGCCGACGGCATCTTCGATTTCCCGACGACACAGCAGGCAGCGGACGGTGCCCACAGCAACGATGGGACAGATGGTATGGATGACCTCACTGCTGCAATGGCTCACTGCTCTCTAACCCTTACTGGCGGAGTCTGGCATGGAGGGCCGCGTTGGTACGCTGGTTTGGACGACGGCTCTAGTTGGGACGAGTTCGAGGACGGCCAAGGTGATAGGCATGATGGGACCTGCGAGGACGACTCCCAGGCCACGCCCCCAGCATCCAGGTTGGCGACGGCGCTGGCCATGGTTGCAAAAGGCGAAGGCGGCAAGGACAGGCGCCAGGTGCTGCGAGTGGTCGCATCAATCTGGGGTGTGGGCCAACGAATCAGTCAACTGGAGGTGTGCACGGAGGTGGGGCGTACCGAGGGCATTGGGACTGCAGACAGGGTGGTGGCTATCCTCACGCAGCTGGAGCGACTTCGCGCAGTCTGCTTGCGTGATGGTGTGGTTACTGCTGGCTGGGTGACGTGCTCCTGCGATCAGCTGGACACGTGGATGCGGTGCCGAGCGTGTTACAGCAAGGAAAAGGCGGAAGCAGCTCAGCCCGCAGAGCTGCGGATGCCAGGCGGGCACGATGGATGGATGCTGCGCTGCCACAAGTGCCATACAGCGAGGTGCAGTAGCAACTGTGGCGAGGTGCTCTACAATTCACGTGAAGATTACCCGCGCGTGTGTCTGGTTCTGCGCACGCTCAGACTGCTCTTCCATAAGGACGAGGAGGTGGGCCGCCCGCCACCAATCCTCTGGCCAGACCTCCTCACGCAAAACGCCTTCAGCACCTGCCTGCCTTCTGGGTGCTTAGGTGCCACTGACATTGCTGAAGCAGAAGCTGCAGAGCGCCTCGCCGCAGTTCACTGACGCAGAGCTCAAGACAGGTGCGCGAACTTCCCCAAGCCCCGCTCGTGCCAACACGAGGCTTGCCGCTTGCTTGCCACACCGCACGCCCTTCTGTGTCCTCGTGGCAGTGCTCAACGAACTGGATGCTGTCAACTGCCTAATGTACCGCGATCCC
>MDTF01005097.1_pt1 | contig 10420 bp, 10 predicted proteins | sample 811191 | NCBI WGS metagenome assembly MDTF01 (sample SAMN05326649, study PRJNA326480) | marine metagenome | isolation source: seawater | place: Southern Ocean | collected 2011
CAATGTCTCTTACAATTCCTTTTGGAAGACCAGTGGTTCCCGACGTATAAAGAATATAGGCGTAGTCACTTCCTTTCATTTTTTCACAATCTGCTGGCTCAACATTTTTTAATGAATCTTCCCAAGAAATATCAATAGCAAGATCAAGTTCTGCTTTAAATTTTTCTCTCTGAAAAATGATACATTTGATCGGTTTATGTTTTGCTAATTCTATTGCTTTATTTAAAAGAGGTTTGTATTCAACAGTTCGTCCAGGTTCGTACCCACAAGAGGCGGAGACAATTAATTTTGCTTTAGAGTCATCTATTCTGCTCGCGAGCTCGTTTGCAGCAAAACCTCCAAAAACAACAGAATGTACCGCACCAATTCTCCCACAAGCCAGCATAGCGATTACTGCCTCAGGAATCATAGGCATATAAATAATAACTCTGTCTTTTTTAACAATACCTTGCTTTTTTAATGCACCAGCAAATAAAGCAACTTTTTCTCTCAGCTCATAATAAGTAATTTTTTTCTGTGTATTTGTAATTGGACTATCATAAATAATTGCTATCTTTTCTCCCCGACCTTTTTCAATATGATAATCCAATGCATTATAACAAGTATTTGTTACACCATCCTCAAACCATTTATAAAAAGGGGGGTTGTTAGTATTCAGGACTTTTGTTGGTTTTTCATACCAAAAAATATCTTCAGAAACTTTTTGCCAAAAATCTTCTTTATTTTTTATTGATGAATAGTAAATTTCTTTATAATTTTTAGACAAATTAATTTCTCCTTACTTTAAAATTTTAAACTACTTTAATTATCAACATATAAAATAAAAAATCTAATAAAATTAACACTATTATTAAATGCTGATTATAGAGAGAAATGGTTTTAATCCTTAAAAGTGTCGCAAGTTAAAAGCTTGCCCTATTTTTTTTTATACCTATATTCAGATTAATGTCTAAAATTACTTATATTTCACACGACGGAAAAAAGAATACCGTAGAAGTTCCTACAGGACTTACTGTTATGGAAGGTGCTTTACAAAATAACATTCAAGGAATTGATGCTGACTGTGGTGGGTCAATGGCTTGTGCAACTTGCCATGTTTATGTCTCAGAACACTGGTTTAATAAATTGGAAAAAATGCAAGATGCAGAACAAGACATGCTTGACATGGCCTATGAACCAAAAAAAAATAGCAGACTAAGTTGTCAAATTATTGTTTCAGATCAACTTGATGGCCTGGAAGTAACAACACCTATAAAACAAACTTAAATGATAAAAACAGATGCAATTATAATTGGAGCGGGTCCAACAGGCCTATTTGCAGTTCATCAGCTCGGTATTATTGGACTTAAGTGTGAAGTTATAGATAATCTAGATCGTACAGGCGGACAATGTATTGAACTTTATCCTGATAAACCTATTTACGATATACCAGGAATACCTGAGTGCACAGGAGAAGAGTTAACAAAAGGTTTATTAAAACAAATAGAGCCATTTAAAAATAATTTTCACTTAAATCAAAGAGTTGAAGAGATAAAACAAGAAAATAATTCTTGGGTTGTTAAAACAAATAAAGGAAATCTTTTTTCTGCACCTAATATTATTGTTGCTGGAGGAGTTGGCTCCTTCGAACCTAGAAAACTTTCTTTAAAAGAAGCAGAAAAATTTGAAGGCAGTCAAATATTTTATTCAGTAACTAACAAAGATTTATTTAAGAAAAAAAAAATATCTATATTTGGTGGTGGTGACTCTGCTTTAGATTGGGCTTTAGAACTCTCAAAATCAAACGAAATTACTTTAATCCATAGAAGGAATGAGTTTAGAGGCGCAGTTCACACTTTAAGCGAAATAAAGAAAAAAGAAAAAGAAGGAAAAATAATATTAAAAACGCCTTATAATTTAAAACATATTATAGGCGATAAAACTATGACAGAAATTGAAATTGAGAATGAGGAAGGAAAAATAGAAAAAATTAAAAGCGATTACATCTTAAGTTTTTTTGGACTTATTATGAAACTAGGCCCTATCGCAGATTGGGGTTTAAATATAAGCAAAAAAACTATTCCAGTAGACACAAAAAGTTTTCAAACAAACAAAGAGGGAATTTTTGCTGTAGGAGATATTTGTACTTATCCCGGTAAATTAAAACTTATTCTTTCAGGTTTCCACGAAGCTGCTTTAGCCGCTAGAGCTTGTTTTAAAAGAGCTAGACCTAATGAGACTTATAGATTTGAGTTTACCACTGCTTCAAAATCTATTCACGATAGACTTGGCTTAAAAAAGTGATCGAACTTTTTACTGCGGACACTCCTAACGGTAAAAAAATCTCTATCATGCTTGAAGAAATAAAGTTTAACTACAAAACAACCAAAATAAATATTTTTAAAGACGAACAATTTACACCAGAATTTAAAAAAATAAGTCCTTTCAGTAAGATACCCGTTATTAAAGATCACAAAAATAATAATAGCCTTTTTGAGTCAGGTGCAATTTTGATTTATTTAAGCGAACAAAGTGGAAAGTTTTACGATCAAGATAAAAGAACAATTATTAATCAATGGTTAATGGGCCAAGTAGCTTATATTGGGCCTATGCTTGGACAGCACCACCAGTTTCACCACTACAATTCTGGTAAAAGTGAGTTTGGTGAAGAAAGATATTTTAAAATTTGTACAAGAATTTACAAAGAGTTAGACGAAAGATTTGCAAAAAAAGATTATTTAGCAGGTAATTTTTATTCTATAGCAGATATTGCTACTTTTCCTTGGATCGCTAGGCATGAATGGCATGATATTGGACTAAAAAAATATAAAAATTTAACGCGGTGGTATGAATTGATTTCAAAAAGAGAAGCTGTTCAAAAAGGGTATGATCTTTTTAACAAAAGTGAAAAAATTCCTAGCGTTTAATCTTCAATATAAATTTTTTCATCACGCTCATGTCTTTCTTGAGACTCAATTGAAAGAGTAGCAATTGGTCTTGCCACAAGTCTTTTTAAGCCTATAGGCTCAGATGTTTCTTCGCAATATCCGTAAGTATTACCTTTAATTCTACGTAAAGCAGAATCAATTTTTTCAATAAGTTTTCGGCTTCTAGTTAATGCTTTCATTTCAACTGATTTATCTGTGTAAGAAGAGGCTTGATCTACCAAATCAGCCGATGAAACACTATCATCTGAAGAATTTAAGATATTGGTTAAAGCATTTGATTTAATTATATCTTTTTTCCAACGCAACAATTCTCCCGTAAAAAACTCTTTATGCTTAACACACATATACTTTTCTTTATCATTTGGCACGTAACCTTTTTTAGTAGGTTTTTTTACAACTTTAGCTGTTTGTTTTTTTACAGTTTTTTTTGTCATTTTTAAAAAATGGGAGTATATGTTTCAAATTATGCGTGTCAATAGGCTTTAAATTGTATTAATTTAATGGCTAATGATAAAAAAAAAAAATATTTCTTTTATATTTAATCTGTTTCTTCTAACACATTTGTTGATTTGGACACTTGTTCCTTTTTTTTCAAATACTAATTTGCCTCTAGATACAATTGAAGCTTTAGCTTGGGGCAGTAACTTAGATTGGGGTTTTGATAAACATCCTCCTTTAAGCGCTTTATTTACAGAAATTTTTTATCAATTATTTGGCAATCAAGATTGGGCTTATTATTTATTGAGTCAAATCTTTATTATTTTTTCATTTGTTGTTATTTTCAAAATAGCAAAAGAATTTTTAAAAAATGAAACTTATGCTTTAATTTCAGTTTTTTTACTTGAGGGAATTTATTTCTATAACTTTACCACTCCAGAATTTAACGTCAACGTGTGCCAAGTGCCTTTTTGGTCATTAACCATTTATTACAGTTGGCAATGTTTTAAAAATGATAAAATTCATAATTGGATATTACTAGGACTATTTGCAGGACTGGGAGTATTATCTAAATATTTATTTGTTTATTTATTAATTGGTATAAAACTTTTTTTTATTTATTATTTAAAAAAAGAAAAAAAATTTAATTTTAAATATTTTATTCCAATTGTAGTTTTTTTGCTAATCCTAAGTCCTCATTTGATGTGGTTAGTAGAGAATAATTACAAAACGATTGCTTATGGATTAGAAAGAACAAGTCCTGTAAGTAGTACTTTTTTAAATCATTTTATTTATCCGTTAAAACTTATTGTTGTCCAAATGGGCAGTCTTTTGCCTTTCTTTATTCTTCTAAGTTTAATTCTTAAAAACTTTAAATTTAAATTTAACAAAAATGATAAAAAATCAATTTTCCTAATCTTTATTACTTTTGTGCCAATTGTATTAATGTTTACAACCTCTCTATTTTTTGGAGCTAAACTTCGTACGATGTGGATGACGCCTTTTTATTTATTTTTTGGTTTGTTTTTTATCTATCATTTCAAGACTAGCATTAATTTAAATTCTTTAAAAAGATTTATATTTAGTTTTTTATTTATTTTTATTCTCTCTCCGGCAGTTTATTTATATATTTCAATCTCAAATGAAAATAAAAGAACAGATTATCCTGGTAGTGAAATTGCTTATTTAGTGCAAAATAAGTGGGATAAAAACTTTGTTAATAATATAGCGATTATAGTTGGAGATGAGTGGGTAGCAGGAAATTTATCTTATCACCTTCCTTCTAGGCCACGGTGGTTTAACAATTTAGAACCAAAATTAAAAGATCTAAAATTAAATGGCGGTGTAATCTATGTTGGTAACGCTGATATCTTGAAATCAGTTTGTCCTGGAGAATTTGGAAGCATTAAAAAACAAGGTATCTGTATGATTGGAACACGATGAAAAAATTTATAATACTAATACCTATTTACAACGACTGGGAATCTTTAACAAAGCTTTTAAATAATATTGGTGAGAATATAAAAAATATAAAAGAGGTTCAGTTTGATTGTGTTATAATTAATGATTGCTCAACGGAAAAAAACCCAAAAATTATAATTCCACTTCAAATCAACTCAATAAAAATTATTCATATGAGTAAAAATAAAGGTCACTCCAGGTGCAATGCTTTTGGCATAAAGTATTTATCCGAGAATTCAGACTTTGACTATCTTATTTTAATGGATGGCGATGGTGAGGATAGGCCTGTAGAAATAAAATTATTAGTAGAAAAAATTTTGCTTGAACCAAATAGATCAGTTGTAGCAAAACGTATTAAAAGATCGGAAGGTCCTTTATTCCAAATGCTTTATAAAATTCACAAATATTTAGTGCTATTAACGACTGGAAAACTTATTAATTTTGGTAATTATAGTTGTCTAACAAAGTCTGACTTAAAAACACTATCTACTAAAGCAACTTTGTGGAGTAGCTATTCTGGTTCGTTTAAAAATAATATAAAAAATTATAATGAAGTTGATTCAATAAGAGGCATGAGATATTTTGGTCCATCACAAATGTCATTATTCAAACTTGTTATTCATTCTTTTTCTATTATAGCTGTATTTAAGTACCGACTTTTTTTTATTTCTCTCATTTTATTAGCTTTACTTCATTATCTGGGAATTTTTATAAAATTTAATTTTGTGCTTTTTCAGATACTGACCATCCTATTTAATATACTAATTTTTATTATCTCTTTTAGGGAAAGTAAAAAAGAACTCGAAAACAGCAAATTTGATATATCCGACATAGAAGAATATACACACTAAAAGGTTGTAAAATGAGTCCAGACTGGAATCAAAAGTGAATCAAAACGTGAACATTTAAAATATATATTAATTATTTGTGGATAAGTATATGAGTATGTGTTTTGTAAACGTTTGATAAAATACCATTAAAAATTAAATCTGAAAATAATTATGAAAATTGAATACTTTTACAGTCTAGCTTCTCTATTTACTTTCTTAGGATCAGAAAAATTTCAAGCAATTGTGAAAAAATACGGTGCAGAGATAATTAAAAGGCCATGTGATTTAGTAGAAGGAATATTTTCTAAAACCGAAGGTGTACCCGTGCCACAAAGATCTCTACAGAGAGAGAGAGATATACTAGATGAACTAAAAAGATGGAGTAATTTTTTTAATATTAAAATAAATGTTAAACTAAAGTTTTTTTCTCCAAAAGACTCACATATGCTAGCAAAATACACGATAGCAGCAAATCTGCTTGGTAGTAAAATATTTTTTAGGCACGATCTTTTAAAAAAATCTTAAGATGTTAGAATATAGCTCTGTAAATATTTTAGAAAAAAAATATTTAAACTTTTTGTTTTCACAAAAGATACGCAGTAAACCTTTTCATAATCAAATTGATCAATTAAATAATTTCTATTTACCTGTTTGTGAAAAAATTTATCAAGACTACAGAAAAGATAAAAAAATCAAAATAATAGGACTCACAGGTGGACAGGGCGCCGGAAAAACCACCATAACTCAAATTTTAAAACTAATATTAGAAATTAAATATAATTTAAGTGTAGTTTGTTTTTCAATTGATGACTTTTATAAAACATTAAGTGAAAGAACTAGTCTCGCAAAAAATATAAACAAGTTGTTTAAAACACGGGGAGTACCTGGTACGCACGATACTAATTTGATAAACAAAATATTTATTGATTTAAATAAAAAAAAATTTAGACCCTTGCTTGTTCCCCGTTTTGATAAATCAAGAGATGATCGTTTTCCAAAAAAATATTGGCAAAAAATAAAAAAAAAACCTAAGATAATTATTTTTGAAGGATGGTGTGTGGGTGCCAGATCTCAAAAAAATAAAGATTTATTAAAACCAATTAATACCTTAGAAAGAAAAAAAGATCTTGATTTAAAATGGAGATCGAGAGTAAACAATGAACTAAAAAATGCATATAAAAAAATTTTTAGCAAAATTGATATCTTAATTTTTTTAAAAGTACCTAGTTTTAACAGTGTTTACAAATGGCGACTTTTACAAGAAAAAAAACTTCAATTGACTCTTAAGAGCAAAAAAACTATGTCTCCTCTGCAAGTACGTAATTTTATCATGTATTATGAGAGAATAACTATGCAAATGCTTAAAGACTTACCAAAAAAAGCTAATACGGTTCTTTATTTAGACAAACATCACAGATTTAATAAAATTAAGTTTAACTAACATGAAACTCATTATTATTTTTATACTCCTTATCTTTAAAACAAATACAATTTCTGCTGAGGAACTTTTATTTTATTTAAAAAGTGCTTATAAAAATAACCCAAGTTTAAATGCTGAAAGAGAAAACTACAAAGCTATTAAAGAAAATATAAATATTTCAAGAAGTGAATTTTTACCTAACGTTTCTATTTCAGGCAGTCAGAACAGTCAACAAAACTCTAATAGAACTAATCAAGCAGGAGCCACACTTCCTAATACTAGTAACACCTCAGAAACACAATCTGTTTCGGTTGATCAAAAAATTTTTCAAGGCTTTCAAGGCTATAACTCAGTAAGAAAATCTAAATTAGAATCAGAACAAGCAGCACTTAAACTCAAGAATACTGAGCAACAAATTTTACTAAAATCTGCTATTTCTTATTATGATTTAATTTATAAAACCAAAAATGCTCAGTTTAATTTAGCTAATGTTGATTTATTTGAAAGACAAGTTGAAACAGACAGTTCGCGTCTTCAAAAAGGTGAAATTACTTTGACCGATTTAGCTCAGTCAGAGTCATCTCTCGCGGGTGCAAATGCAAAACTTATTGCAGCAGAAACTGAACTTTTAACTGCTAAAAGTAATTTTGAAAGAATAATTCGAGTACCTGCACCAGTGGAATTAAATAAAAATAACGTTATAAAAAATGTAAATTTAAATTTTCCAGTGGGCTTAAGTATAGCCTTAAACCTTTCAGAAAAAAATAATCCTAAATTACTTCTTGCTAAACTAGATTATGAAATATCAGAAAAAAATGTAAATATTGAAATATCTAAATTTTCTCCATCTGCCTCCATTAATTATACGCAGTCTCAAAGTAAAGATTTAAGTTCATCTGTTGACGATACAGACCAAGAGTCTCTCAAAGCAACAGTAACTATTCCAATTTTTAAAGGAGGTAAAAATTATTCCTCGGTTAAAAGAGCAAAGTTTAAAAAAAAACAAAATAGCTTAATCCTTCAAGACACGATTAATGAGGTAAAAACAGATACAGCAAATTCATGGTCAGCTTACCAGTCATCTAAAAGTGTTTTAACAGCCACTAAAGCACAAGTGCAGGCAGCAGAAATAGCGAATGAAGGGATTACACTAGAATACGATTCCGGAAATACACGAACAACTCTTGAGGTCATTCAATCTAGAAGCCTACTTTTAGAGGCAAGAATAAGCAATGCAATAGCAGAAAGAAATTTTGCTATATCTAAATTCGAGCTGTTAGCTGTCATTGGTGATTTAACGCTAGAAAATATAAAAAAATCCTGAATATTCTGAAATTTTATCTCTAATTTTAGGACTTGTAAAAAAAGAACAAAGTGTGTACATTAATTACAACGATTCGAACAAAAAAAAAGGAAAAAAATGATAAAAAACAACTTAAAAGTAGTAAAATCCGACAGTAAAAAAGAACAGGAATTAAAAGAAAAAAACAAGGCATTAGAAGCTGCTATCAGCCAAATAGATCAAAATTTCGGTAAAGGTTCAGTAATGAAGCTTGGCCAGCAACAAGCACTAGATATTGAGTCTGTATCAACAGGTTCTCTAAGTTTAGATTTAGCGCTTGGCATTGGAGGTCTCCCAAAAGGTAGAATTATAGAAGTTTACGGACCAGAATCATCAGGAAAAACAACTCTAGCACTTCAAGTATTAGCTGAAGCGCAAAAAAAAGGTGGAATATGTGCTTTCGTTGATGCAGAGCATGCGTTAGACCCAATTTATGCAAAAAAATTAGGTGTAAAAACTGCAGAATTATTAATCTCCCAACCAGATACAGGTGAACAAGCTTTAGAAATAGCAGACACATTAATTAAATCAGGATCAATATCAGTAATTGTTATTGACTCAGTTGCTGCTCTTACGCCGAAAGCTGAATTAGAAGGTGAAATGGGAGATCATCATGTTGGACTTCAATCAAGATTAATGAGTCAGGCTTTAAGAAAAATAACTGGTTCTGTCTCTAAATCAAACACAATGGTTATTTTCATAAATCAAATAAGAATGAAAATTGGCGTTATGTTTGGAAATCCTGAAACAACATCAGGTGGAAATGCTTTAAAATTTTACTCATCAGTAAGAATGGATATACGAAGGATTGGTGCAATTAAAGACAAAGATCAAATTGTTGGAAACTCAACAAGAGTTAAAATAGTTAAAAATAAAGTAGCACCGCCATTTAAGGTTGTCGAATTTGATCTTATGTACGGAAAAGGAATTAGCAAAACTGGTGAGCTAGTTGATCTGGGAGCAAAAGCCGGTGTCGTAGAAAAAGCAGGCGCTTGGTATGCTTATAAAGGTGAAAAAATTGGTCAAGGTAGAGAAAATGCAAAAATTTATCTAGAACAAAATCCTAAAGTAGCTGAAGAAATTGAAAAGGTAATTAGAGATCAAGCAGCAGCTATATCAGCAGCACTTGATGGAAATCCAGCACCTAAAGAAGAGATTTCTAAAGATAAGATACAAGAAAAATCTGAAGATGAAAATTTAGAAAATAAAGAAAACATCAAACCAGAAAAAAAATAATAAATTAAAGTTGTTATCTCAGCGAAAGGCCTAAAGGCCTTTCGTGTCCCTTTTTTTAAAATAACACAACCTGAAATTTTAAAACAGTAAAATTTACTGTATATTGAATATTTGGTTTGTAGTTAAATTTACAAAATAAACAAAAGGAGGAACAATGAGTGCACAAGCTAAAAGCTCGAAAATGTCATCTTCCATAGATACTTCACATTTAAAAATAAAGTTTCCATTTAAAGCTAAGTATGGAAATTTTATTGGTGGAAAATTTGTAGAACCAAAATCAGGAAAATATTTTGACAATACAACGCCAATTACAAATGAAGTTATATGTCAGGTACCACGTTCGAATGAAAAAGATGTTGAGTTTGCATTAGATGCGGCTCACGCAGCTTTTCCTACATGGGGAAAGACCTCTATCAGTGAGAGATCTAATATTCTTTTAAAGATAGCTGACGTAATAGAAAAAAACTTAAACTTACTAGCCACAGCAGAATGTCTTGATAATGGTAAGCCAATTAGAGAATGTATGGCCGCAGATCTACCATTAGTTGTTGATCACTGGAGGTATTTCGCAGGAGTAATTAGAGCGGAAGAAGGATCAGTATCTGAGATAAGCAATAATGAATATTCTTATCATGTACCTGAGCCACTTGGTGTAGTTGCACAAATTATACCTTGGAACTTCCCTTTATTAATGGCAACATGGAAACTTGCACCAGCACTTGCTGCAGGAAACTGTGTAGTTTTAAAACCAGCTGAACAAACACCA
>MDTF01014295.1_pt1 | contig 10418 bp, 9 predicted proteins | sample 811191 | NCBI WGS metagenome assembly MDTF01 (sample SAMN05326649, study PRJNA326480) | marine metagenome | isolation source: seawater | place: Southern Ocean | collected 2011
ATAACCTAAATAAGGTATGGCAGCTGTAATTCTTGCCGCTGATGACCTTCTTAAAGCATCAACCATTACCATAATTTCCATTAAATTATCATTAGTAGGGCGACTTATTGACTGGAGTATGAATACATCTTTGCCACGAACATTCTCTAGTAATTCAACCATTGTTTCTCCATCACTAAAGCTACCCACAGTAGCTTTTCCTAACTTGATATCTAGATGTTTAGCTACTTGTTTTGCAAGTTGATCATTGGCATTTCCTGAAAAAACCATCAAGCTATTTGTATTCAAAAGTTTATCCTCTTGTTATTGGCTGGGGAGGAAGGATTCGAACCTTCGCATGCATGGATCAAAACCATGTGCCTTAACCAGCTTGGCGACTCCCCAATTGATCGGCTGAATAAAAAGGGTGAACCGATAAGCCCTTTACGATAAAACAATCAGTATTTCTTGGTTTATTTTCTTTTATTGATTTTGCCATATTAAGATTTTTAGCTCTTATAAATATACTTGAACCTGTACCAGACATTTTAGCATTCCCAAAACAACTCATCCACCTTAAAAGCTCAGCCATTTTTGAATATTTTTTAATAACTGTTTCTTCAAGATCATTCTTAACAAAATCATGCTCAACAGCATTGTAAGAGGACGCTATTTTCAACGGAATTGAGGAATTTGTCAATTCAAACACACTAAAAATAGTTTTTGTATTAATACTTAGATTTGGTACCATGACAATAAAAGTAAAATTAGGTATTTTTATACCATATAAAAGCTCACCAATTCCTTCAACCCAAGCATTTTCACCATTAACGAAAAAAGGTATATCTGCCCCTAGATCTAAACTAATTTTTGTAAGCTCTATTTTACTTAAATTAAATTTTCCTAGCTTATTGATAGCCATTATAACTGTTGCAGCATCTGAACTTCCCCCACCAAGACCAGCACCTATAGGTATCTTTTTATTTATAAAAATATCAGCACCTAGCTGGCGATCTAATAAAATTGATTGCGCAGCTTTGAAAGCAAGATCATTTTCGGGCTTGATTAGTAAAGATGAATTTTTAATATTTATTTGTGTATCTTCATATCTAATTTTAATAAAAATATCATCCTGTAAATCAATCAATTGAAATATACTTTGGATATTGTGATACCCATCTTTTTTTTTATTGATAACTTTAAGAAATAAATTTAATTTGGCTGGAGCCAAAAATTTTTCATAACCAGCAACTATTAGTTCTTTGCTATTCTTCACAAAACCCAGTCTGAGACAAAAATCTTTAATTTGATATTATTTTTTTCAAACCCAATTACGTTTGGGAGTATTTGACCCCTTATAACCTTATTCCCTTGATAAAAAATATTCCAATTTTCGTGTCTCATCCAAATATTATATTTATTAGATAACTGCTGCGGCGGGTTTATGATAAATTTTTTCAGTAAAAATATATTTTCTTCATTACCGAAAATTCTAGAAATTAATTCTTTTGAGTCTAAGTCATTTTTATTAGAAAATTTTAAAATAACTTTTTTTTCTGGCTCAAATAAAATAATTTCTGCAATTTTAGTATTAAAGGGATTTAATATATGGATTGTGTCTTTATTGTCCTTAAAATCCCACAAAATTTTTCCTGTTTGTCCTTCCTGATTTATAAATAAAGATAATTTTCCACTAAGCTTAAATTTATTTATTACTTTTGTAGGTAATGCACTTTTGTATTCTTCGTAAGATAGGATTTCAGTATCTTTATTGAAGTAGGGGAGTGAGCAACTTGTAAGAAATAAAATAAATAGAGTAACTAGTGTTAGTCTCATATAGTTAATATTATTTAAATCGATTAGTTGTTTCTAGTAAAACTGTATTACTTGGATGGCGATTCAGAGAATTTTCCCATATCTCTAGAGCTTCTTTTTTCTTGCCCTGAACCCACAAAATTTCACCTAAATGAGCTGCAATTTCTGGGTCACGATTTATCATATAAGCTTTTTGTATGAATTGAGAAGCAATTTTCAAATTTCCTAATTTAAAATGTATCCATCCCATACTATCTAAAATGTAATGATTATTTGGTTCAAAAGACAAAGCAATTTCAATATATCGCTTTGCTTCTTGTAATTTAATATTTCTGTCTGCATATGAGTAACCAAGAGCATTATATGCCGTTGCATAATCTGGCTTTATTTTAATAGCCTCTAGAAGAAGTTGTTCCATTAGTAACGTATTACCCATTTTTTCCGAAAGGATAGCAAAGTCGAATTTAAATTCAGGGGAATCTTTAAATCCTTCTTCTTCTAACTTCATTAAATCATAAGCATCTTGATTCCTTTTCTCAGTAAGGAGCAATGATGATTTATTTCTAAGAACAATTAGTTTTTCATTTGGCAGAAGGTTTCTTTTTTTTAATTCATTTAACATTTCAATTGCTGAATCAACAGAATCATATTTTGCAATATATTCAGCCATTAATATCCTTGAATCTAAAAAGTATTCTCCACTGGTAATTTTTTTAAGCCAAGTTAAAGATTCGTCAAAATCACCCCTATCATCATAAATACCTGACAAATATATATAGATTTGTGAAGGTTTAGAATAACCCCGCTCCAAACTTTGCAAAAAGTATTTTTCTGCGAGTATATTATCACCTAATTCAATCGCCAATAATGCCACTGTCAGACTAATTTCAGAGGATGCTAGAGAGCTATTAACTAATTTTAAAAATTGCTTCTTAGCTTCATCATATTTCTTTAGGTTAGTTAAGGCTTTAGCATATTCGAGCCTAACTTCATTCGATTTAGGATTTTTCTTTAAGAACTCATTATAAAAAGGTAAAGCTTTTTCTGGCCATTCTTGCCCAATAATATAGCCTCTAAATAGAGCAGCTGTTTCCCATCGAGCATTGATAGACTCAATTTTATCTAATTCACTGAGAGCCATTTTTTTATTGCCCGCTGCGAAGGCTGCATGAGCAATTGCAAACCTTGCTTCTGGAATATCTAAATACGGCTTACTAACATCTAGAATAAATCTAAGTGCATTTTTCTTGTTTTCTACTTGAGATAAAATTTTATTAAGATATAAAAAACCTTCTGCCCTTGTTTTTTCTTCTTGAATCAAAAGTTTTTTGATTAGCGGTCTTGCTTTTGCTAAGTTTCCACTTGTGATAAAAAGTTCAGCTAGTATGCGCTTAGGTTCAATTGATAATTTGTCTAGCTTTTGCCAAATATTTGCAGAATCCATAGCTAACCTACCATTCCTAGCTGAGCCAGCGATTCTAGTTGCACGTTCTGCTAGAGAGATACTTTTAGTTAACTTTGCAAGATCTAAGTACAGATGCCCAGCTTGATTAAGATCACCTCTTTGAGTTGAAATTTCCGCCAATAAGAATTTATATACAAATTCTGCATTTGTTTCTGTTATTTTGGCAGGGAGATTTTCATTAAATATTTCGTCCGATTTAACTATATCTTCAGCGTATGTGAAGCTACTATAGATAAATAGTAAAGAAATAAAGCAATTCTTGATTATGATTTTTATCATTTAGTTTTTAATTTTAATTAGTTATTAATAGATTAATAAGTTTAAACTAAAATTCTTTCTCTTAATATAAGTTTTAAAGACTAAGAAATTTAAATATAATTCAGTTTCATTTAATTTTTTTAAACTTTTTTTTTCATATAAACTCATACATTCAAAATTATTGGAAAAGTAAATGACAGAAGCTACATTAAGTGCAGTTGATTTATCTAGGCAATTTGGAGATAACTTTGCGGTTAAAGATGTTTCATTTCACCTAAACAAGGGAGAAGTGCTAGGCTTTCTCGGTCCTAATGGTGCAGGAAAATCAACAACGATGAGAATGCTTACTGGGAATTTAGCTCCGACTCAGGGAGGTGTGAAGATATGTGGTATCGACATCATTGAAAATCCAAAAGAGGCAAAAGCTTTAATTGGTTATTTACCTGAGATTAGACCTTTATATAAAGAGTTTACAGTGAATGAATTTTTAGGAATCGCTGCTCGTTTTCACAAAGTAAAATCTTCTTATGTGCATAAAGCTGTGGAGGCTGCAAAAGATAAATGTGGTTTGGCTCACATGAGTAACCGTTTAATTGAAAATCTATCTAATGGTTACCAACAAAGAGTTGGTATTGCTCAAGCTATCATCCATAATCCTGAAATTGTCATATTAGATGAGCCAACTGTTGGCCTAGACCCAATACAGATTAGAGAAATTAGAAAATTAATTAAAGAGATTGGTAAAAAACATAGCGTTATTCTTTCTACTCATATCTTGCCTGAAGTTGAAATGGTTTGTGATCGAGTTCAGATTATAGATAAAGGGAGCCTTGTTTTTCATGGGTCAATAGAGGATTTAAAGCAACATAGGCTTGGGAATAAGTTATTGGTTGGCTTTTCGAAACCACCTACTTTAACCAAGCTTAAAAGTATAAAGGGTGTTGAAAGAATAGAAAAAGATGAGCAAGGTATGTTTGTAATCAAATTCAAAGATAAATACTTGCCAGCAGAAGAGATTGTTGACTTAGCTTCAAAGGGGGGTTGGGGGCTATATCATATAGCGCCTCACGTTACGAGTCTTGAAGATATCTTTGTACAATTAACACAAGTACAAAATTTAGATAATCAAACGATTGAGGTTAAAAAAACTTAACTATGATAATAAACGTTGCCAGAAAAGAATTACAAAGCTTATTTGCTTCTCCTATGGGATGGATTATATTGGCTTTATTGATGCTAGCTTTTGGAAGTTTCTATTTGCAAGGAGTTAATAACTATTTTGAAGTTATGTCAGGATCAATCAGGCCAGCCGAGAGGGTTGGGGTAACAATATTTGTTGGACAAACAGTTTATGGCATTGCATCATTTCTAATGCTCTTCGCAGTACCTCTTTTATCAATGGGATTAATTAGTGGAGAGAGGAAAAGCCAGACGTTACCGTTTTTATTTAGCGCACCTATTTCACTAACTGAAATTGTAGTGGGGAAGTTTTTAGGGTTGATTATTTTCTTAGGTATTTTAGTTATTTATATTCTCTTGATGCTTTCTACTTTAAATATTTGGTCAGATATTGATTTTGGATATTTACTTTCTAATTCTTTAGGCTTGATTCTTTTAGCCGCTAGCTTCTCTGCTTTAGGAATTTATTTTTCCTCCCTAACTAGCCAGCCTATTGTTGCAGCAATATTAAGTTTTATTGCTTTGTTTGCATTAATGGGCCTAGATAAGTTTTTTGGGAGTCAGCCCGATCATTGGTTTGGTTATATTTCACTTATGAAGCATTTCCAATCTTTTTCTAGAGGGGTTATAGATAGCAAGGATATTATTTATTTTATTTTGTTCATCACAACTTTTTTAGTTTTAACTATTAGGCGTTTAGATTCTGATAGGTTAACGGGGTAGATTTTATGAAAAATAACTCAAAAATTAAACTACAGCTTTTAATTCAAAATTGGTTTTTTGTTCTATTCTTTGCAGCACTCGTAATTTTACTTGGTTATTTGTCCAATCAATTTGTTTTAACAAAAGACGTTACACAGGCAAATAGAAATACTCTTACTCAGGGGAGTATTGAGGTTTTAGAAAATATGAAAGAACCTATTAATTTAACTGTCTTCGCGACTAAAGATGATGTTAATAATGGAGATACTTTTAGACAGGGAATTATAAACTTCGTAGCCCGTTATCAAAGAACAAAGAGCGATATCAATATAAAATTTATAAGTCCAGTTGAAGAGCCAAAAATAGCTCAAGAAATGGGTATTAGGATTGATGGTGAAGTAATTGTAGAGTACAACAAAAGATCAGAACACATTTCCCCTCCATTTGCAGAACAAGATTTAACAAATCTACTGGTTAGACTAACTCGAACAAACGAGCAGCCAATATTATATTTAGATGGTCATGGCGAAAAAAACTTAATGGGTGTGAAAAATAATGACTTAGGTGAGTTTGGTAAGCAATTAGAAAAGAAAGGGTTTAAGTTTTCAAATCCAGATTTAACTGTTTTGAATGAAGTCCCAAAAGAAGGTGGTTTGTTGGTAATTGCGAGTCCCCAAGTTAACGTTAGCAAAGTTGAGTCAAATAAGATTGTTAAATATTTGCAAGCCGGGGGAAATATTCTTTGGCTGTTAGATGATGATAATTTAAAAGGACTTGAAAATGTTGCTGAATATCTCGGGTTAAATGTTTCAAAAGGAAAAGTGATAGATCCATCTTCGTCACAATTTGGAGCAAATGAAAACGTTTCTTTTGCAACTTTTTATGGAGATCACCCTATCACTAATAATTTCATGCTTAGAACTTTGTATAATGGAGCACATGAGGTAAGTGCAAAAGGTACATATGAGAACGGTTGGAAGGTGAGTAAATTAATCGAAGTCGCGGGAAGCGGATGGCTTGAAGGTGATGGGAAGAAAGAGAAGCAAAAGTTAATTTTTGATAAAGCTAAAGATAAGAAAGGTCCAATTAATATTGGAATAGCTTTTAGTAGGAAATTTGAAGAAAAAGGCCAAAGGGTAATCGTTATAGGAAACGCTGCTTTTTTATCAAATAGCTTTATTACTTCAGGAGGTAATTTAGACCTTGGAATTAATATGATTAATTGGCTGGCCGGCGATGAGAAATTGATTACAATACAGCCTATGCCACTAAAAGATGTCAATGTAACAATACCAAATGACAGTAAATCTGTATTCCTTGCATGGACTATTTTTCACAGCTTTCAATACTTTATTCCTGTAGCACTTTTTGTAGCTGGCTTTGTTATTTGGTTTAGAAGAAGAAAAGCATAGAGATATGAAAAGTAGATGGATAATAAATATTGGATTATTACTTATAGTTTTAGTAACTTCTTTTTATGCTTGGACAATTTTTCAAAAAGAGCCCATTAAGTCCTCTAGGTTTGAATTAACTAAACTTAAACTCTCAGATTTTAATGAGCTAAAAATAGATTTTCCTTCAAGGATAAGCACCCATTTTAAAATAATTGATAACCATTGGGGAATGCTATCCCCATATAAAGCAAGAGCAGATGAGTTTTATGTCTACAGAATACTATCGTTACTCGCAAGCTCAAGTTTAGAAAGATTAAGCTCAGACGATTTGTCAAAGTATGGATTAGATCAGCCAAGTTTAAAAATCACTTTTTTAGGAAAAAACCTTAAAGAAGTATTTTTGTTTGGCACATATAATCCTATAAATGAGGATCAATATGTTTTATACAAGGACAATGTATTTCTTATTAGTGGTGGGTTTTCAGAAACAGCATCTTTTATGGCGGTAGAGTTAATAGAAAAAATGCCAATTGCAAAATCTGAAAAAATAAAGAGTTTTGATTTTTCTCGCCTTGAGCAATGGCAAGATTCACGCCTTAAATTAAATTACAGTAATAATATCTGGACTGTTGAAGCCAAAGAAATCTCAGTCATTCAATCTGATGTAAATGAATGGTATGAAATGACATGGAAAAGCATTCCAGCAAAGTCTGTTGAGCCATATAAAATGGATGAAAGAGTAGGGTATAAGAGTTTTGATATCTTACTTAAAAACAATAAGAAGTTAAGCTTTTATAGAATTCAAGAATCTCCTGAGTTACTTTTGTTCAGAAAAGATGAAGGACTTTTATATCATTTTCCTAGCGATTTAGGGTTCACAATGCTCAATCCTCACGTCCAGCAAAAAGAAGAAAAGTAGTGCCAGAACTACCGGAGGTCGAAGTCACCCGGATCGGATTAAAACCACTGTTACAAAATACTATTGCGAAGGTCTTAGTAAGAAATTATTCGTTACGTTGGCCAATTAACTCAGAACTACCTGGGTTATTAAAAAATCAAACACTTTTAGCTTTAAGTAGGAGAGGGAAATACATACTTGCTAAATTTACTAGCGGAACTCTTATTATTCACCTTGGAATGTCAGGTAGATTATGCATCGTGCCTTCTGATGAAAAATTAAATAAGCATGATCATGTAGACATTCGATTCAAGAAAAATAATTTAATTTTAAGATATCGTGATCCTAGAAGATTCGGCTCAATTTTGTGGACAGTGGAGGACCCTTATAATCATAAGCTTATTAAAAATTTAGGACCAGAGCCGCTCAATGAAGAGTTCGATGCTAAATACCTAATTAGTAGATTAAGAAATAAAAAGCAGTGTGTTAAGAATGCAATCATGGATAGCCATGTGGTTGTTGGTGTTGGTAATATTTATGCAAGTGAAGCACTTTATTATGCTGGGATTAGGCCTAATCGAATCTCACAGAAAGTTTCAATGAAAGAGGTTCTTAGTTTAGTTGAATCAATAAAAAATGTAATTAAAGAAGCCATCATAAAAGGTGGAAGCACGATGAATGATTTTTTTGATGTCAATGGTGAAAATGGGTATTTTCAGAATGAGCATAAAGTCTATGGAAGAGAAAATAAACCATGTTTCAGGTGCCAACTTCTTATAATTCAAATAAGACTAGGCCAACGTTCAAGTTTTTATTGTAAAAAATGTCAAAGATAAAATTTTGATTAATTTATGAAAAAAAACTAAAAATTAATACGATAATTAATAATCCAAAAAATATTAATATAACTTTAAAAAAACTTTGCAGTCGTTTTATTTCTTTTTGAATTTTTTTATTTTCACTCTCGTAAAAATATTGTTGAACGTTGGTTTCATTTTTAAGATAGGCATGGAGCAATCTTGGAAGTTTTGGTGCAACATTAACCCATTCAGGAAACTCTTTCTTGATTGATTTAATAAGACTTTTTGGCCCATATTGCTCAGAAATCCAATTTTCTAAATAGGGTTGTGCTGTTTTCCAAAGATCCAAATCTGGGTCTAAATCTCGACCCAAGCCCTCAACATTTAATAGTGTTTTTTGAAGCATAGTTAATTGGGGTTGAATTTCCATATTAAATTGACGTGAAGTTTGAAATAGTCTTACTAGTAACTTACCAAATGATATTTCTTTTAGTGGCTTCTCAAATATTGGTTCACATACAGATCGAATAGCATTTTCAAAAGCATCAATTGAAGTTTCTTTAGGAACCCACCCTGACTCAATATGGGCTAGCGCAACTTCATGATAGTCTCTCTTAAAAAAAGCAGCAAAATTTCTTGCTAAATAATATTTATCCTGATCATTAAGAGACCCCATTATTCCAAAATCCATAGCTATGTATCTTCCATCATCTGCTACTTGGATATTTCCAGGATGCATATCAGCATGAAAAAACCCATCTCTAAATACCTGAGTAAAGAATATTTCAACACCATCTTTAGCTAACTTAGGTATGTTAACTTTATTTTTTTTTAATATACCAACGTTACTTATCGGTGTTCCTGACATTCTCTCCATTACCATTACTTTTTCATTGCAAAAATCCCAATGAACTTCGGGAACAATTAAAAGTTTTTTATCTTTAAAGTTTTCACCAAGATGGCTACAATGGGCTGCTTCTAAGAGCAAATTAAGTTCAGACTCAGTGTGTTTTGCGAATTCATGAACCACCTCTTGTGGTCTAAGTCTTTTACCATCTGACCATATACGCTCTAATAACCATGCAAAAATTCTAAGTAATTTAATATCTTTATCGACTGCTTTATCAATATTAGGCCTTAAAATCTTAACAGCCACTTCTTGACCATTTAATAATTTAGCAAAATGCACTTGAGCGACTGAAGCGCTTGCTACAGGCTGTTTAGAAAACTCTTTAAAGATATCATTTATTGGTTTACTGTAAGATTTTTCTATTATAGTTTTAACTTTTGAGTAACTAAATGCTGGTACCTGGTCTTGCAGCTTTGCTAGTTCATTGGCTATATCTAGAGGAATTAAATCCCTTCTAGTTGAAAGCATTTGGCCAAATTTAACAAAGATTGGGCCAAGTCTTTCAAGCGCCAACCTTAACCGAATTGCTCGATCCTGTTTTTTGGTTTGTAATAGCCGAATTGGATAAATAAAAATTTGGAGCGCATGAATTATTCTTGAATTAAAAAATTCATCCAATCTAAATTTTATTATTACATATATTATTTTAATAAATCTAAAAAAACTCATGACCTTATTTTTTCTATTATTGTATTAAATCTTACGTCTATTCTTTCTACATCTTCGACAATCTTGTCTACCTCAGAATTAAAGATTTCAACATTTCTTTTTTTAGCTAAAATTGGGCTTTCTTCTTGCCAATATTCTATTAGGGAGCTCGTTAAATTGAACATATTTCTTTGGCTAGAATTAAAAACTTTTTTTAAAAATTTAGTTGTATGAACTGCAGGTATATCACCAATATATTTACTTAAATCCTCTTCAATATCCCATTTAATATTTTTAAGCACTTGTGTAACTTGATTAGCTAGCTCCATATCACCTTCTATTGAAATTTTACCATTTTTATTATTAACAA
>MDTF01012287.1_pt1 | contig 10413 bp, 9 predicted proteins | sample 811191 | NCBI WGS metagenome assembly MDTF01 (sample SAMN05326649, study PRJNA326480) | marine metagenome | isolation source: seawater | place: Southern Ocean | collected 2011
ACGTTGATAGGCTGGATGTGGAAGCGCAGTAATGCGTGTAGCTGACCAGTACTAATAGCTCAATTGGCTTGATTTATGCACTGAAAAAAATTTTATAGTTCTATAGATTTTGATAACATCTTAATTAATAAATAAATAAAAATAATGTCTAAATTTTATAACCTATTAATTAAGGACAGGATTTTTATATTTTCAAGCCTAGCCTTATTAATTCCTTTAATACTCTTTAGTGTAAATGATTACGAGGAATATGATCAGGGAATTTATAGCGCTAGGTATATGTATTCAGATATACTTAATTTTTTTTCAAATTTTAATATTAAATTAGGCATGGGATCAACTTTTCCAATAGGACAAGGTCTTTTTTTTTATCCCACTAGTTTTTTTTCATTCAACTTAAAACTATTTATAACAACTACAGTAATTTTAAATTCGTTAATACAATATAGCTATTTTAAAAAGATATGTATAAAAATTTTAAAAATAAAAAATAACAATTTTTTTAAAATAGTAAGTGTTCTTTTAATAATTAGCCTACCAAATTTGTCTTATAATTATATAGATGACTGGATATCTATGTATACTTCTTATACTATTTTATTTCCATTAATTTACTATACAATTAAATATCAAAAATTTTATAAAGCTAATTCTATTATAAAATTATGCTTGTTTACCACATTGTTTATTCTGAATGGTCATTTAGGTTATTCTTTACAAGTAATTATAATTTTAATTAGTTTTTTTATTTTAAATAAAACTAATATTCTACTTTATAAAAAAATTTTCTTTATCATATCAATATTATTTATAGCAGTTTGCTTTGATAAATTTTATCAAATTTTATTAACCTACAAAAGTTACCCTTCAGTAATAAACAATGTAGGTAATTTTTTACCAATTGATATTAATCATATTTTAAAAATTATTTTATTACCATTTAATTATATACTTAGAATTATAGATTTTATTTTTAATACAAAACTATCATTTACTAAAGATCTTCTCAATGGAAGAGAAGTTGGATACGGAATTCAAATAATTTTAGGTCTATTTTTAAGCATCTTTTCTTTTAGTAAAAAATTATCTAAAAAAATTTATTATTTAGATTATATTTATTTAATCTTAGTAGTTGTTTTAATAATGAATAATTATTTTCATGTAAGTAATTACTTAAATTATATAAGAGATTCAATAAATCTATTTTCGTTAATATTAATAATTTATTTTTTAACTAGTTTTAAATATTCTAAAATTTGTAGTTGTGTAATTTTATTTTTATTATTTACTAATTTGTTGTTATATGTTGAGTCAGTAAGACATTTAAAAAATCAAAACATAAATATCTTAGAGGACAATCTAGATTTAAAACAAAATCAAATCATAAACAAAATACCATTATCTAGTTTAAAAACATCAGATTTTTCCAGAATATATCTTAGTGAAGGAGTTTATGAGGATATAAATGATAAAAGCAATTTATATTTTAAACAAAATAAAATCTTTTCTCCTAAAGATTTAACACATCATGGACTCAATGTATTTAATGTTGATACAAAAAATGCTTCCTATATCGCATTAAGAGATGGAGATATTAAAATGCATAACAATATTAGTCCCAAAAATTCAGAAATTGAAAATAAATTTTTAATGAATCTTTACAGCATAAAATTTATTTTTATCTACGACAAAGAGTTTAAAAAATTAAAGAACTCAGAATTAAAAAAAGTACATGAGTTCGACCTGAATAATAAAAAATTATTAATAATTAAAAATTTAGATTTTGGTAAACAAATAATACTAGAAGATATAAATTTTAATAACACATGTAATTCAAACAACAAGTTAGATTGTCTATTAAAAATAAAAGATATTTTTACAACTAATAATAATATTATTGTTAAGGATAATAATTATCACAAAATTCAAATTGAAAATAATAATTCAAAAAAAGTTATATTATTGCTACCCTTCTTACAAATTAATAATTGGAAATTAAAAATAAAAAGTAAAAAAATATTTAATTATTTTAATTTAGTTGAATTAAAGCCAAGGGAAAAACTAGAAATAAATTTAATTAATTTAAAACATGTAATAATTAAAATTATTTCAATTTTCTCATTTATGATCTTAGTATTTTTATCTTTTAAAATAAAAAATTAAATTTTTTTAAAAATAAGCCTATTATTTTTTTATTGTCATTTTAAATTTTTTATTTTGATCAATAATATTTTTAAAAAAATCAATTTTGTTTGTTTTTTTTTTAACAAGATAATTTAGGGCACTTAAATCTTTTGGCAAACATTTCCCTCCAAAACCTCTAAGGTTTTTATTACAAGCGAGATATTTACCAGTAGACATTTCTCTTTTTAAATAATTTTTTAAAACTATTGAATAATCTACATTTATTTTATCACATAATTCAAAAAATGAATTTGCAAAAACTATTCTATTTGCATTATACGCATTTGAATAAATTTTAATCAATTCTGCTTCTTTTGAGCTAACGATAGATATTTTTTTTGGATAATTGCCATGGTTTTTAATTATTATTTGATTTATTTTTTTGTTATCTGATCCAATTAATAAAAGATCATGATTTTTTGTAAAATCTTTGTAAGAGCACCTTTCTCTTAAAAATTCAGGAACAAAACATATCCTTTTTTTTAATAAATCAAACTTTTTAATAAAACGTTCAGTATCTCCTGGGTTCAACGTTGATTTAATTGCTACAATACCATTAAATTTTAAGTTATTTAATTTTTTTAAATACTTTTCTATTAGAGTAACATTTAGTCCCTTGTCTGAAAAATTTGTAGGCAGACATATATATATAATTTCACAAGAACTTAATTTTGGTAATTGATAGCTATTATCTTTATCTAAACCATAGCAATTATGTTTTAAACTCTTGAAAGCTTTATAAAGAGTTTTTCCAACAACTCCCATTCCTATAATTCCAATTTTCATTAATATATTGTTTAATTTTTTTTTTATATATATTATCTTAGAATGTATTCATCTAAAATTACTTTTGTATTACCAGCAAAAAATGAAGAATCAACAATAGAATTGGTAATAAAAAAAATAAACACCATTGCAAAAAGTATTGATACCGAGCCTATGAATATAATTGTGGCAAGTGACTCTAGTGATAAAACAGATGAAATTTGTGAAAAATTTAAAAATGTCATTTTGATTAGCGGCAAGAATATTGGCCTAGGATATGCTATGTACTTAGGATTAAAAAAAGCTGCAGAACTAAATACTGAGTTTATTTGCTCTATAGATAGTGATGGCCAAGTAGATTTAAATGAAATTGATATTTTTTATCAAGAAATATTAAAAAAAGAAAACCAATTAATTCTAGGTTCGAGGTTTTTAAAAAAAGATCTAATCAAATATGATTATAAATTTTTAAATAACTTTGGCACTAAGATTTTAAGATACATGATTAACTATAAAACTAAGTTGAATATTACAGATTCCCATGGAGGAATAAGAATTATGAAATCTGAAGTAGCTAAAAAACTTAAAATTATTGGTGATCACACATATGTACAAGAAACGATAATAGATGCTGTGGAAAATGGATATAAAGTAAAAGAAATAGAATCTAAGTGGCTCAAAAGAGAGTTTGGAGACTCAAAAGTAGTTCGCTCTAAAATTAAATATATATTTAACGTTTTTCCAGTTTTATTTGTTAGATGTAATTTACATAAAATAATTTTTTATCCATTAAGTATTTTATGTTTTGTGATGAGCCTAATATCTTTAGTCTTTATCCAAAGTGAACCTTTTTACTTACTACCTTTTTTATTTTTGATATTTTCCTTTGTTCTTGTATTCTTTGGTCATAATCTAGATCAGTACAAAAATATGGTAATTCATCTGAGAGAATTAAATAACTAAAACATAAATATAAATGTGTGGGATTTGTGGATATACAGGACCGGAGAACACAATTTTACCTACGATGCTTAAATACATTCGTAGGCGAGGCCCCGACAGTGAAGGAACATTTTCAAAAAACAACATTCATTTAGCTGCAACACGACTATCTATTAGAGACATTAAAAATGGGAACCAGCCATTTTTTCATGAAGATATAAATTATGTTACAGTTTTTAATGGAGAAATTTATAATTACAATTTTCTAAAAAAAAAAATTCAAGAAAAAGGATATTCCTTAAAAACTAATTGTGACACAGAATTGTTAGCACCCGGTCTAAAATTTTATGGTACTAATTTTTTTTCTTTAATAGAGGGAATGTTTTCTTTTGCTATTTATGACATAATAAATGATCAACTTACAATTAGTAGAGATCGATATGGTATTAAACCACTTTATTACTACACGTATAACGATGAATTATATTTTTCATCATCAGCAAAGTCTATTTATAATTTAAATTTTTTTAAAAAAAAGATAAACATTAAAAGTTTACAATCTGTACTTTCTAAACGTTATGTAGAAGATCAGGAACATTTTTTTTCTGATATTAGCCAGTTAAAACCTGGAGAAATTTTACAATATAAAAGAAAAAAAATTTTTAAAGAAAGCTTCATAAAAAATTTAAACATAAATCAAGAGATTAACAATGAAGATCAATTTATAGAATTAACAGATAGTTTTTTTACCAATAATATTAGTGATTTTAAATTGAGTGATGTCCCAGTTGGAATTATGCTGTCAAGTGGAATTGACTCAAATTTGATTAATGAGAAGTTGGGTAAATCAATAAATGATATATTCACTCTTGATTTTGGAAATACAAAATTTGATGAAAGTATTAGTGTAATTAATAATAATGCCAATAAAAATCAAAAAATTAATGTTTGTAAGTTTGATTCAAGCGTATTTGAAAATATTTACGATGAATCAATTGATGCTTTTGATAATCCAATAACAGACTCAGTTATATTTCCAACCAACCACCTAATGAAAGAAGTTTCAAAAAAGGTGAAAGTTGTTTTTAGTGGAGAGGGAGCTGATGAAATATTTGGCGGTTATTTTCATTTTTCAGTTATGAACTACATTGAGCATATTAAAAAATTATCAATTAGCAAAAGTCTTGGAAATTTTTTATCACTAGTACCACACAATTTAATAAATTTATTTTTTCAATATCAGGGAAAATTAGGTCCAGTAGGTAAAAAAAGATTTACAAATTGTCTTAAATCAAATTTCGAAACAAATAGCGATTTTGATGATTTAATCTCAGTATTTTCGAGAAGTGAAATAAAAAATTTAGTTAACCCAGATTATAAAGATAAAATAGAAAACGATTGTTTAGAATTTTCTAAAAAAAATTTAGTTTTAGATAATTTTAATAAGTGGCTTCCCAATTATACACTTTATAAAACAGATCAACTAAGTATGCACAATGGATTGGAGGTAAGAGTGCCATATTTAAATAATGATTTTTATAACATGTTTTTTCAAATAATTAATTTTAAAAAAGGAAAATTATATAAGGATAAAAAGATATTGATTGATTATGTAAAAAGTAAATCAAAAATTAAAATTAATAAAAAAATTGCGTTACAAAATTACCTAGATAGTGAAAATAAAATTTTCTTTTTAAAACTTGTTGATGATAAAATAAGAAAAAACTCAGCAATTTTTAACTTAATAGATCATAAAAAATTTGAGACTATCAAGAACCAATACAAATTAGGACCAGAGTTAATTTTAGAAAAACAATTATCATCATTGTTAATTTTGAATTCATGGTTAGAAAAAAATGTATAATTTAAATATAAAAAATAAAATTAAGCTAAACTTAGATTTAATTTATAAAGAAATTAAAAAAATCAGTAGTAAGAAAAAACACCCTAAAGGGAGCCTTGATGAAGACTATATAAAAAGAAAAAAAAACTTTTCATCACCCCCATTTCAATATTTTTCGATCAACTACTTTAATTTTTCCAAAAAATTAGAAGATAATAAAAAAAAAAAAATTAAAGAGGAAATAATATTTCTTCTAAGCTTACAAAACAAAGATGGTTCATATGATGAATGGTATAAAAATGAAAGAAGCTTTTGCACATCGTCTTATACATCTTTCTTAATAAGTAACCTATTATTAGAAAATAATAAGTTAGACTCTAAGATTAAAAAAAAATTAATATCATCATTAGAAAAATCTTTTTATTTTTTAAAAAATAAATTTAATAAAAATATTTTAAATCAAAATTTAGCAAAACTAATTTTTTTACAAAATTATTTAAAGATTAATAAAAAAAATAAAAAGATTATTAACAGTGAACTTTCTTCACATTTAATTAAAGTATATGATTTCGTAATTAATTCTGATGATCATGAGTATAAAGGTATTGATTTAGGTTATTTGACCGTAAGTTTAATGCTGTCAGCACAAATATTAAAAAAAAATGATTGTAAAAAAACTAATCAAATTTTTTTGAAATTAATAAAATTAGCTAGAAATTTGACTTTAAATTTTAATTATTTTCCAAGCTACATATTTTCTAGATCATCTAGAATTTTCTTAATTTATGGATTTTATTTTGCATTAAAAAAAAATTTTATTAGTACTAATGAATTCAGAAATATTTATAAATTTTATAATGAAAATTTCAAAACCATATATGGTCTTAAAAATTTAAGATATTTATCTTTTTTTTATTCAACAGATCAAGTTTTAGTTTTACTTGATAACACAAAAAAAATTAATAAAAAAAATTACACAGTAAATAAAATTGAGAAAATAAATGATTACATAACTCATATTAAAAAGGATATGAAAATTTTCATTTATAAAAAAAATCCTAATTTAGTTGCATTCAATACAAGGGGGAAAACTAAAATACTTTTATGTAAATCTATAGTGTTTAAGAATGATAGATATGTACCTGCTGTTCTAAAGAATATAAAAATTTTAGATAATAAAATACTTATTAAACAAAAATTTATTAAGATCAACAACCTAAAGAATGTAGCTTTAAAATTTTTGACTTTAATCTCTATATTTTCTCGTATCAAAATTTTGAACAGACTTATTGATTATTTTGCTAAATATTTTTTGATTATAAAAAAAAAAGAGAACAATGATTTTAAAAAATTTAGAACAATTTACATTAAAGATAAGAAGATCTTCATTAAAGATATTATTATATCAAAAAAAATAAAATATTATTTGATACCCAGTCATGAGGCTCACTATTTTTCTCCTACCTCTTTTTTACTTAAAGATGAAATTTTACGATTAAAAAAAATTACTACAAAAAAACTTTACAAAATGAATAAAAAAGTATTATTAACCACATATGAGTTCTATAATAAAAAATTCTAAATTAAAGGGAGCAATCATTGGTTTTGGTAAATTAGGATTGTTACACTTGGCACAATTCAATTCACACCCAGATGTGGAGATTATTGCAATTTGTGAAAATGAGAAAATTTTATGTAATATAATAAAAAAAAATTTTACAGATTTCTTAGTAACCGACGATTATAAAGAGTTAATCAAAAAAAATTTAGACTTTGTTGCTGTATGTACGCCAACAGATAAACATTTTGAAATTATTGAGTTTTTTCTCCACAACAAACTACCTGTTTTCTCAGAAAAACCTCTAGCTCGAAATTTAGATGAAGCAGTAATTTTACAAAAATTATCTAATACAAATAATACTTTATTATATGCAGGGTACATGTATGAATTTTATGAAACTTTCAATCAAGCATTTGATTTAATAATAAATAAAAAAATTATTGGAAACTTAATTTATTCCAAAAATGAAATGTACGTTTCACAATTGCTAAAAAAACCAAAAAAAACTAATTGGAGATTTATTAAAAAAAAATCTGGAGGAGGAGTTTTAATTACGCAAACTAGTCACCTTATCTATCTGGCACTTAAATTTTTTGGTAAACACAAAAAATGCCATAGCTTTACTAAAAAAATATTTAGTGAAGAAAATGAAGATTATAGTCATATAATGCTCAAATTTGACAATGATGTAATTTGTAGTATTGACGCAAGTTGGTCAGTCTTAAATTATAGGACACCATTCTTAAAAATGTTTATAGAAGGATCGGAGGGAACAATTTCAATAACAGAAGATAAAATTGAACTCTTCTTATCTGAAGATAAGCTTGGATATTCAAAAGGGATGAACAAAATAAGTAAATTAGAATTATTTGAAAACACATACTATAATGTTGCCGGCGCTCATTATGCACATCAAGCAAATTGTTTTATTAATTTATTAAAAAATAAAGAAGTTGATTCTGAAAAATTAACTTTAAGTGTTGAAACAAATAGAATTATCCAGGAAGTGTATAATAATGAATAAAATTAATGAAATAATACTTGGTCATAATTCATTTTATGGAATTAATCACCTAGACTCTGAAATTGGAAAGAAAAAATTAATTGATCAATTTGATAATGACAATAAAATAATTAAACTTTTAAATTTTGCTAATGAAAAAAGCCTAAATAATTTAATGATTTCAACGGTTGAAGAAAGTCAATCATTAATTGAAGAAATAAATAAAGATATTAAGTTAAAAAATGATTTAAATTTTTTTGTTTTACTTCCATACATTAATAAATACGTAAGAAAAACTAATGAGCTAGGTATAATGGGGACGCTAAAAGAAATAATATTAAGCCAAAATATAAAAAAAAATTTAAAGGTGGGATTAGATTTTTTAAGCTTTGTTTCTACTTCTGATTACAAGGCAATAGTAAGTAATTTAATTGATTTTGAATTAAGTCACTTTATGAAAAATAATATTAAAAGTGTCATCTTGCATGATTCTTTGACAGATATTCTTGTAGCGCTAAACAGATTGGATATAATTGTATACTACAACGACTATGTAAAAAAAAAATGTGGTTGTTCAGCTGGTTTTGCAACTAAAAATTTACTTCATTTCAATAAATTAATTAAGGATGCAAATTTAGAGGATATATACATATTAACCCATGTTAATAAAATTGGCTTTGAGATGAATCCATCTCAAAAAATTGTTGAAGAAGCTATAAAAAATACGAAACAAAAAATTATTTGTATGAGTGTTTTAGCTTCTGGTTATTTAAATATCGAAGAAGGCTTAGATTATGTAAAGAATTTAAATAATAAAAATTTGTCTACAGTTATTGGTTGTTCATCCTCAAAACATATATCGGGATATATTAATGCATTTATTAAATGAAAAAAAAAAATAATAAAGCCTCAAATAAAACTTTTGGATATTTTTTTACATTTATATTTTTATGTATTTTTATATTCAATTATTTAAAAGATAACCAAATTTTATCTATTTCTTTTTTATTACTTAGTGGAATAATTTTTTTAATAACAATATTGAAATCTTACTGGCTCTTCTATTTCAAGAATGGTTGGATTAATTTAGGGTTATTTTTAAGTAAACTAATTACTCCAATTGTGCTTTCTATAATATTCTATTTAATAGTTTTTCCTATCAGCCTTATTAAAAAAATCTTTACATGGGGTGATTTTAAAAGTAGAAATAAAATTAACATTAATAAAAAAACTTATTGGAAAAAATATTTAAAAATTAATTCAAGCTCAAACGATCCCTTTTAAGATGATTCAATTTATAATAGATTTATGGAAATTTTTTAAAGTTAGAAAAAAATTTTGGCTTCTCCCTATAATGATTATAATTATAATGGTTGGTGGATTACTTTTTATAGGACAGGGCTCTGTTATTGCGCCATTTATATATACAATTTTTTAATTGCTATATTTTTTGACTACTTAAGTTTTATATTTGTTACATTAAACGAGTAAGATATTAGTGAATAATTATGACAATTAAAATTTTAGGTATTTCAGCTTTTTATCATGATAGTGCTGCAGCCCTAATTGTGGATGGGAAAGTAAAATCCGCAATACAAGAAGAGCGGTTTACAAGAAAAAAACACGATGACTCATTTCCTGAAAATTCAATTAGGTATATTCTCAAGTCAAATAATACAACTATTAGTGATATAGATCATATTGTTTTTTATGAAAAACCTCTTTTAAAATTTGAACGATTATTAGAAACTTATTTAGATAATTCACCATTTGGAATTCAGTCATTTTCTAAATCAATGCCAGTTTGGTCACAGGAAAAAATATTTCAGAAACAAAATATTTTTTCTTATTTAAAAGAAATTGATCAAGAGTTTAATGATATAAAAAAAATTCATTTTGTTGAACATCATATCAGCCATGCTGCTAGTGCATTTTATCCATCACCTTTTGAAGATGCAATAATATTAACTGCAGATGGAGTTGGAGAGTGGGCAACAACAACTGTTGCAATTGGAAATAAAAATAATTTAGAAATGAAAAAAGAAATTAATTATCCACACTCACTAGGTCTGATTTATTCAGCATTTACTTATTATTGTGGCTTTAAGGTTAATG
>MDTF01004962.1_pt1 | contig 10405 bp, 9 predicted proteins | sample 811191 | NCBI WGS metagenome assembly MDTF01 (sample SAMN05326649, study PRJNA326480) | marine metagenome | isolation source: seawater | place: Southern Ocean | collected 2011
CCGAACTCTTGTTAATAGTATTTATCTAAATTTATAAGATAATTAAGTCGTATCACTATTAGATATAAGACCTCTATCTAATGTGTATGAATCTGTATCACTATCAGTAATAGCACCATAATTTGCGTTGAATACGTCATCAGTTTCAGTGATTAAGCCCATATCTCTGGAGTCATTTGCTGGAGTCATACCACCAAGTTTGACCCAAGATGCGCCATTATACCCCTCAAAAGTATCTATGTCAGAATTGAAACGCATCATACCAACAACACCTGTACCTGGTCGTTGTGCTGTTGTTCCTACTGGCATAACGATAGCACCAGTTGGCGTCATCTCTGTTCCGTTTAATACAGGACTAGTAAGAGTTTTATTTGTAAGTGTTTCAGTTCCTGTTAAAGAAACGAAACTTTCACCTTGCATAGCAGTATTAAATTCTGCAAGTGTACCTGAAAGAGCATTAGAATCTAAATCTAATGTTTTATTTGTTAATGTGTCTGTTGTTGCCCTTGCAACTAATGTATCTGTTGCATTTGGTAATTGAAGAGTTCTGTCTGCTGTTGGGTCTACAACTGTTAAAGTTGTTTCATATTCATTTGAAGTTGCACCTTCAAACTTTAAATTATTTTGAACTTGTATCTCTGTTGAGTTTACTGTTGTGGTTGTACCTTGAACTGTTAAGTTACCAGTTACAGTTAAATCTGATGCGGTAGTAATTCCTGACCAAGCATTTGATACACGAAACTTTATTGTGCCATTTGATGTGTCAAACCAAACGTCATTTGTGTTTATTGTGTAAGTACTACTCGGATCCGCATCTCCTTGATAGAAGGTGGTTCCAGATTTACCAATCTTAAAATAAGGGACACTAGTCCCTCTCGCATTAATTGTTACAGCCATCATCGTTCCTCAACGTTCGTTTAAATAAAGTCAGTCCTAATAAATTAAGTCTGTCGTTAAAGATGTTTTGTTCTGTATGTATTTATCTTAAACTGAGAATATTAACTCAGTTGTTACTGGGCTAAACAAATTTTACATAAAAAAAGGGATCCCGTAGGACCCCTTTTCATATCACCGTAGTGGTATGTTACATATGATTACTCACAAATTAGATTTGCTTGTATTCTGCTGTAACGATACATGCACCAGTTGAAGGTGAAGCAGATGAGCCACTATTCTGGAGTGAACCAGTAATAGTTGCACCGCCGGCTGTTGCGACATCAAAACCTAAATCAACAATATATAAACCACCCTCAGAAAGGTCAGCATCAGTTGTTGTCAATAGAGTTGTAGTGCCATCAGAAACGACTAACTCGTCACATCCAACAAACGCAGTAGTAACTTTAACTAGGATACGACTTACAAAGTAAGACTTGCCCGAGATATTAGCCATTGCGCCAATTGTAAATGAAGATGAACCGTTTGCAGAGAAAGCCACACGTCTAGTACCAGAAGAACCTGAAGTTGACGCTTTGTCATCTACATATTCTTTAGTTGCTAGAGAATGGTCAGCACCTGCTGACATATCGTAACCAGATGGCGCTAAGATTAAACCGTTGCCTTTAGGAGCAAGATTCATATTAACGTTTGTACCACCAGCCATTGCTAGTTCTACACCACCAGTTCCGTTAGTCACTGTCAAAGAGTCAGTTGCACTTGCAGTCTCTACAAAAGTAGCGATTGCTGTGTCGTCTGCACCTTTAATTTGAACGTTTCCGTCCGCTGAGCCACCATTACCACCTTTAATGACAACTGCGCCAGAGGCATTACCGCCTGCACCGTTACCACCTTTGATGACTAAATCGCCAGCCGCGGCGCCAGAAGCATCACCACCAGCAACTGTTAGGTCAGTATTGTTTTCACCTTGAATTAAGGCTTCACCAGATTGACCAACAATAAATACGTCTCCGCCACCTTGGCCTTGTAGATACATATCTACAGCACCAGAGCCAGAAGCGTTTTTCGCCGTTAGGGTTGCTTTACCAGTTGCGTTAGTTATAGCAATATATTCGCCAGAACCTGAAGTAACGCCAGAACCATCAATAGCCATAACACCCGTAGAATTACGTAGTTGACCTACATATTCCATGTTGAATGCTGAACCAGTTGAAGTCATGACTTTATTATCAGAACCTACAGCAGATATACCAGTACCACCATTAGCGACTGGAGTTACGCCAGTTACGTCAGCAGTCATATCGACTTTTGCGTAACCTAGAGTGCCAGAAGCACCCACTTTAAGTACAGTTGAGTTAGCACCTTTCGCCAATTCAGTTACTGCACCAGAACCGTTAGTCAACATCATAGAGTTGGCAGCAAATCCTGAAGTATCAGTACCTGTACCACCCATTGTTGCCGCAAGGTCCGTTCCTAGAGTTAACTCGCCCATAGTTAGGTCTGCAATATGCAAGTTCGCTTTCGCTGAACCTACAAGCAATTCCCACTTGTCGCTTGTTTCATTCCAGTTTACATGAGCATCATCAGAAGCACCACGTTCAACAGTCACACCACCGTCCTGTGTAGGAGCGCCAGTATGGTTTGAGTTAAGAACGATAATGTTATCTTCGATGTTCACTGTTTCAGATAGAGTAGTTGTTACTGAACCTGATACAGTTAGGTTACCAGTTACTGAAGCATTACCTGTAACAGATAATGATGCTAAAGTAGCCGCACCTGCATCTAGTGTGTTAGCACCAAAGTCACCAGCAACACCAAATGTTGCAGTTGAGTCTGAAAGTGTTAACTTAGTAGATGTTGCGTTATCATCAATACCAGTTGAAGCGAAAGTAGAAATAGTTCCACCGTCAATCTTGTCACCAGAAATTGAATTAGCCGCTAATGTTAGAGTACCCGAAGATACGTCTAATGTACGACCTGCACCCACAGTAATATCATAACCAGTCATCGTGTCAGCAGAACCTGCCAATGATGCACCAGAAATAGTACCATTGTGAATCTTATCACCAGAAATCGAATCGTTAGCAACAGTTAATGTTTTACCTGTCATGTCGATATCTGTTCCAGCAATTGAACCACCAGTTATAGTAGCGTTACCAGAGTTAAGATTTGTCGCTGTAACAGTAGTCATACCAGTTGCAGTACCACCTGTTAGGGTCGCTGATGCTGATGCTATTGTAGAGAAAGTACCAGCCGCTGATGCGTTAGCACCAATTACTGTTCCGTCTACTGCACCGCCATCGATATCTACTGAACTTGAAGACAAAGTTACGCCGTCGATTGCACCACCATTAATGTCAACTGAATCAGAAGTCATTGTAGTGAATGAACCTGCCGCTGAAGCCGAACCACCAATTGTAGTTCCGTCAACTGCACCACCATTAATATCTGCTGAAGCAGATGTTAACGTAGAAAAAGTACCAGCCGCTGAAGTAGCCGCACCAATAATTGTTCCATCTACAGCACCGCCATCGATATTAACCGAGTCTGAAGCCATAGTAGTAAATGTTGCCGCTGCCGAAGTAGCGCCACCAATTACTGTTGCATCTGCTGTACCGCCATTGATGTCAGCCGAAGTTGCCGTCAATGAAGTTATAGTAATGCCCGCAATTGTACCACCTTCAACTTTATCACCAGAAATCTGATTATCAGCCAAAGTTAGTGTTGCCGCAGAAACGTCTACTGTGTCGCCTGCTTGTGCAGTCAAACCACCAGTAACACTTCCGTCTTTTAGTAATACTGAATCAACAGTAACACCAGTACCCGAACTAAGTTCGTTAATAGTGTCAACACCGATTGTAGTATCAAAAGTAGCAGCCGCGTCAAAGTTAATAGCATCTGTTACAGTAATACCACCTGATGATAAATCACCAATAGTATCTGCTTGAATGCCAGTCATTGCTAGACTTGCCACTGTTAGGTCTGCTAATGCTGAACCAACTTTAAATTCAAATTTATCAGTTGTTTCATTCCATAGGAATGTTGCATCATCAGCCGTACCACGGTCAATTGTAATACCCGCAGAACCTTCAGTAACACCAGAACCAGTTTCACCATTGTTTAAAACAATTGTGTTGTCTTCGATAGTAGTATTAGTTGAAGAGATTGAAGTAACTGAACCGTTGACTGTTAAGTCACCAGTCACTGTAACTGCACCGGCGAAAGTTGCAGACTCATCAGCCGCTAAAGTTAGGACTGTTTGGTCAGCATTATCATCAATACCAGTTGAAGCGAAGTTACTAATTGTACCACCGTCAATTTTATCACCAGAAATTTGGTCGTTAGCAAGAGTCAAAGTTTGACCCGTCATGTTAACACCAGTTCCAGCAATTGAACCGCCAGTAATAGTTGCACTTGCAGTCGTCATCGTAGAGAAACGACCAGTTGCAGATGTAGTTGCACCAATAGTAGTTGCATCTACAGTACCACCGTTAATATCGGCAGTTGTTGCAGTTAAGTCAGTGAATGTTGAAGTTCCAGTTGCGGCTACGCCTGCATCTTTCATTACAACACCATCAACAGTTACACCAGCCGCACCAGTTCTTTCACTAATTGTGTCAGAAACCATTGCTACTGTTGCCGTAACTGAACCAGTAACACCAATGTCACCAGCCACTGTTAGTGGAGCATTTACAGTAATAGCACCAGAACCTGTAACGTTGTCTAGTGTATCTGTCTTAACTGTACCTGAAGCATTTACGTCAGTAAATGAACCAGCCGCAGCCACTGAAGCACCAATAGTTATGCCATCAATAGCACCACCATTAAAGTCAACAGAATCTGAAGCAACAGTTGTAAACGTACCAGCCGCTGGAGTAGTTCCACCGATAGCAACGCCATCCATGTTACCAGACGAAGCATCGATATCTACTGCACCATCAACGTCTAGAGTTTTACCAGCCGCAATAGAAACATCATAACCACCGATAGTCTTGCCAGTGCCACCAGAAAGGTTAGCATTGTCAATTGTACCGCCAGAAACTTTATCACCACTGATTTGGTCGTTTGCTAGAGTTAAAGTACCACTTGATAAATCAACTGAACCGCCAGTTATAGCAACAGAACCTGCCGCTTGAACTGCCATTGAGCCTAGGCCCAAGTTTGAACGTGCAGTTGTCTTGCCAGAGGCATCAGATGCATCAACACCTAAACCACCGTTTGTTAATGGTAAAGCGCCAGAAACTGCATCAGAAGATGTTAAGTTAATTGCACCATAAGCCACACCATTTGAACCATTAGAAAGAAGTGCTTGACCGTTAGTCGAAGTACCTTTCAAAGTTAATTGGTCTGAACCATTAATCTGAACATAAGTGCTGTCAACGTTAACATTAAACGTGTTACCTGATTTAGATAAACCGTTACCTGCTGTAAGTTGTCCAGTACCTGTGAACTGTGTAAAGGCGATTGCAGTTGTATCAACAACGATAGTACCGTTAGTTGAACACACAAAGCCTTGGTCTGAGTTTACAGTACCTTCTTCAACGAAGAAGAAAGAACCAACGAACTCATTAGCACCGTCCATGTCAGTTGCACGTGTCATTGCTGACGCCGCACCTGTCCATAGATAGATACCATTTTCTGAACCAGTAGACTGGCCCTTAAGTAGTACTCTGTCACCAGCAGATAGTGAAACACCATCTATTCCAGCACCAGGACCACTGATAGTTATGTTACCTGTTGAAGCAACACGTACTGACTGTTTAACGTCAAGACCTGAAGCAACTGAGTCAACATAACCCTTGTTTGCCGCATGGTTATCAGATGTTGGTGTTAAAACTGAAAGTTTTCCCAACGTTGTACCGTCTGTCGTTACTTTGAAAAGTGAATTACCTGAATCATATACGACTCGGCCACCCGACTTACCAAACTGAACGTCAGCACCAATACCTCTAATACCAAAGTTTTTTATATCAGCCATTATTATCTCCTATAATTAGCCATTAAAATAATTATCTTATGGACCATTCCACAAAATAACAAACGTAGAATTACCTTAAAAAGGATTCTTAGTTTTTTCTTAGTTTTTTTATATTTTTTATACACTGAAAAGGTTTCTCAATGTACTGCACGGAAAAGTCTCATGCATTTGAATACTCGGAAGATATCTCAAGTATCGTAAGTGTTTTTCTTTATCACTTACAATTGTATTTATGCAAACCGATTAAAAGGATAAGTTTAGACATAAAAAAAGCCCTCATAAAGAGGGCTTTTTAACTTAATTAAAAGTTTATGTATTAGCCAATGATTGCTTCTACTGTAGTTACTGCACCTGTAACGCCGTGAGCGTCAGTACCGATTGCTACATAGTCAACGCCTTGTAGTGCGATGAATAGTACGTCAGTTGTACCAGCAACAAATGCCGAACCGTCTGCTGTACCTGAACCTGCAACTGTGTGACCTAATGCACCCATTGCCGAGTAAATAGAGCCCATGTTAGCCGCTGTCATGTTTGTTAGTGCTAATTTAACGATTGTAGTTGTTGAACCTAGACCGTTACCTTGTCCACCTAGTGTATTTGAATCTGCCATGTTAATTTCTCCTTTAGAAATTTTATTATTTTAAACGCTGAGATGATATCTCGTTGTCTTTTCTGTTAGGGGTTTATTACCCTACACTCTTATTTATCAAAAAATGATATTTGTTATGATGATTGTTAACTAAATTAGTTAAAATTTTCGAAGTTTTCTGCCAGTAACGTATGTTGTTTGGCCTAGTTTCTTTCCTAAGGCTCTTGCCGCTTGATAACCACCAATTATTGCCGCGCCTTTTACTATTGGATTAGACCAGATATCTTTGATTTTTTCTTTTGTTGAACTACTATCTTTGTGAACATACCCACCACGTTTTTGTAGTTTTAAAAGTGCCGGCATTACTTCAGCAAGTCTTGCCTTTCTACGCATATATTGAACTAATCGTGTAATGACTAGTGCTTTTTGATTTTGACTTAGATTGTCCCAATCACCTACTAGTCTACGAATCGATTTTAACATACCGTCTTGGATGTTAAGATTTCTTTGGTATCTTAATAAGTATCTTTGTTCAAATGAAGCATCACTCTTATTAGTAGAATAATGAACTAAAAATCTCAGGACGTCTGCTTTCTGTAATGAAAGTCTGCCTCTTGCTATATCATCTTTTTCATTATCACCAATATCGTTATCTTTGCCCATTATACGATTAAGAGCCATATACATATCAGTACCATTAGTTCTAAAGTAATCAAAGTTTCTATAAATCATAGTACGTGATGCTATATCACCTGCCAATGGGGCGAAATCATAATCTTTATTAAATATATTCAATATAAGAAAGTGAACAAAAACTAATTCAGCGGCGTCATTTACATTGACATCACCAGCCATCTTTTTTGTTCTGAATAATCTGCTTTCAGATAGAGTATTTACAAGTTTTAATTCTGACATTTTTATTTCTCTTTTACTATTTCCTTACATACATCACTTGCATATGTTTTAAAATATCTAGGTGCAAATGCATGTAAAAATACTGCACCTGCTGCCATTTCCATACGAACAGCAATACCAATTGCATGTTTAAAATGCTGCCAGCGTGTCATGTGTGCCTCTTCCAAATGCAATTTACATTTCTTGCTAAACATCATTATTCCTTTTCTTACATATTACTTGTATTTATCTTACTTTTGGGCACCGCTTGTAACTCTTTTACTATTAGGATGTCTTTTTGTTGTATGAGTGCTATGGCTCATATCTTTCTTAATTGGTCTAGCACCTTTTTTTCTTGGTACAGTGTGTGGTATTGTTCTTTTACCCATGGTATTATTATTAGTAGTTAAAAAATTATCTCTCTTGCCTCATGTTTGCCGCTGTGAATCCTGCTCTATTTACCAGTTTCACATCTTTGTCTATTACGTAACCTTCTCCACCTTTCTCGCCATTTGTACTGGCTTCTATGTCTGCTGGTTGAGAATCTAACGTTTTAATAATCTTGTTCTTTGTAGTCATAACACCATTAATGAATTGAAAGATTGCTTCAAATCCATTACTATTTTGTTCAACCCATGCTACTACTCGTTCTTTCTTAGGTCCACTTAGTTTTGATGATTCTACCCATTCACTGAAATTCTTTCCTAGTTTGTCTAGGTTTCCTGCTTTCACACTATTATTAATATAAGTGTAAAGAATATTACCAAAGTCTGCCATCTTTTGCTCTGGCGGAACTGCTAACAACGTATCAATTGCAGTAGCATTTGATTTTAAATAACCTTCTAATCTGTCTACTTCAGGAAGGTCAACACCAGGAGATTTAGTAACATATACAGGAGGCATAATCCATGTTTTGCCTGCTCTAAGTTGTCCCATATCTACGTTGGCTTTTCTTCCTTCTAAGTCAATTACTACATGCACTACAATACCGACATCATAATTAATTATCTTTTTACCGATATCACTATTAGAGTCTACTGAATATGTTGTTACGTTTGGCTTGAATATAAGTCTACCGTCTTTTGCTTGTGGAGTTGCAAACCATAATAAGTCACCATGTAAGTATCCTCTGAAATCTTCAGGTATTACACTTTCTACTTTATCCCATACAGTCTTCATATTCTGGACAAATTTACCTTTGTCTGCAAGTTTTTCTGGAGTAGAGTCTTTTACTTTACGATTATTGAACATGTCGCCTAACGCATCTGCACTTGTTACTCTGCCATCGTAGCCTTTTGCACCAAATCCACTTTTATCTGTAAGTACGAATTCACCGTTTTCATTACGACCAAAGATAACGGCTGGTGAGCCATCCCATTTGATACTGATTGATTTCGGAGAAGTTTCTACTTGATGTAACTTAGCAATTGCTTTCTGTCCACCTACTGCACCATCCCAGATAATCAAGTCTTCTATGTGTTGTATTCTTGCACCTTCTGTGGGCGCCTCTTTAATAAGGTCTTTCATTCTCTTATGAAATCCAACTTGTTTATTGCGAGGTTTTCTTGGTCCTCTAAATCTGCGTTCTAAGCCTGCGCCTAATATATCTCTGACTTTCATATTATTTCTTCCCGTATGGATTTTCACCAGTCAATTTAGGACGAGCAAACCACAACTTAAACCAATCTTTTGTTCCTGGTTCTATTTTATGCTTCTTTTGATACTTTGACTTTTCAGTACCCGTATAGGAAATGTTCTCCTGCGTAGCATCTTCCACTTGATATGGCTTATAGATACCTGCTAAGACTTTTAATTCTTCTAATTGTTGTTCAAGATTCATCTTTTCTCTTTGCATGAGTTATTCCACGTTTGAATTTTCTCATGTCTCCAGTACGAATGCTATTAACAAGACGTTTGGTTAAGTCCACAGCAACTTCTTCTTCAAACTCACGGTGAATGAATTCAATTAGATTTATTGCACCAGAAATGATATGTTCGCCCTTTTGTTCGACAAATCTCTCTGGCTCATTTTTAGAAATCGCCATTGAATTTAATTCTTCAAATAGACTTCTACGTGGTTTCTTAGTCATAAAATAATTCTCCTACCAGTATTTATCAATTATCGTTAAATGGGCTTGCTTTTTTCGACTTAACCATCGCACGAAGACTAATTGCGGAATCTGTTTTTTCTGGTGGAATAGCAGAATCTGTATTAGTCACTGTGGTTTTCTTATTTAATTTGTCCATTATCTTTGCAGTTTGAGAATCTTGTGTACCAACTGCTAAATCATCATCGTCTAAATCAGAATCACTAATTCGTAGACTATCTCTGTCAAAGACTAGATTTATCTTAGAACCTACACCACTCGAACTTCTTGTTTTCAATAATTGTAACTGATACTGCCCACGTTCTCTCATTGCATTACTAGTAAAGATACCAATAACATTATCAGCAGTTTGAATTTTAGAAATACCACCAGCAATATGAGAGTGGTCAAACTCTACTTCTTCTACCGCTGAACGATTTAACTGTGATGCAGTTACTACAACTGTCTGAGATTCCATTGCAAAGTTACGAATTTCTTCTGTCACATACTTATCTTTAATAAACAAGTCGCCTGGATTAACTTTCTTAGTTGCAGGCATTAACAAGTCCAAATAGTCAATACAAATACAATCAACAGTTTTACCTGTAACAATCTGGAGTTCTTTTAGATATGCACGAATATCATTGACACTATTACCCGATGACATATACTTAATTCTAAGCATTCCTGCTTTCTTACCGAGTGTTTTAACTCGCAATTCAACATCATCTAATTCTTTAAAGATACGTCTGGTACTTCTATCAGTTGCCATAGCATCTATACGCATTGCTGATAATTCTTCTGACAATTCTAAAGTAACATAAACACAATTCATTCCTGCTTCTGCCCAATTCAAACTCATGTTTTGCATGAATAAAGATTTACCTGAACCAGAACCACCAGCAAAGATAGTTACTTCGCCTCTATTGATGCCACCATAAAGTTTGTCATCTAAGTCTTTCC
>MDTF01010136.1_pt1 | contig 10405 bp, 8 predicted proteins | sample 811191 | NCBI WGS metagenome assembly MDTF01 (sample SAMN05326649, study PRJNA326480) | marine metagenome | isolation source: seawater | place: Southern Ocean | collected 2011
CGAAAAAAAGGTGAGAAGAGACAGGGTAGGTCATATCGATTTAGTTGTCCCTGTTGCTCATATATGGTATTTTAGATCTTTACCAAATAAAATAGGTTATTTACTAGGTCTTCCTTCAAAGAAACTGGACATGATCATTTATTACGAAAGATACGTAGTCATTCAGCCAGGACTTGCAGTAAATGCTGAAGGTGAGTCTGCAAATAAAATGGATTTTTTAACGGAGGAGGAATATATTACTATAACAGATAATCTTCCACCTGAAAATCAATTTTTAGACGATGAGGATCCCAATAAGTTTATTGCTAAAATGGGAGCAGAATGTTTGATTGAATTACTATCTAGAATAGATCTTAACGAATTATCTTATGAATTAAGACACAAAGCTAACACAGAAACTTCCAAACAAAGAAAAATGGAGGCTCTTAAAAGGCTTCAAGTAGTTGAATCGTTCAAAGAATCTAATTTAAACAGAGAAAATAAACCAGAATGGATGATTTTAAAAGCAATCCCTGTTATTCCACCTGAGTTAAGGCCTTTAGTTCCTTTGGATGGAGGTAGATTTGCAACTTCTGATTTAAATGATTTATATAGAAGAGTAATTATAAGAAATAACAGATTAAAAAGATTAGTTGAAATAAAAGCTCCTGAAGTTATTTTAAGAAATGAAAAAAGAATGCTACAAGAATCTGTAGATTCACTTTTTGATAATACTAGAAAATCTTCGGCTGTTAAAACAGATGCAAATAGACCTTTAAAATCTCTTTCTGACTCTTTAAAGGGTAAACAAGGTAGATTTCGTCAGAATCTTTTAGGTAAAAGAGTAGATTACTCTGCTAGATCTGTTATTGTTGGTGGACCAGAATTAAAATTATTTCAATGTGGTCTGCCTAAAGGCATGGCAGCTGAACTTTATAAACCTTTTATAATTAGAAAATTAATTGAAAGAGGTATTGTAAAAACAGTTAAATCAGCGAAAAAAATTATAGATAGAAGAGAGCCTTTAGTTTGGGATATTTTAGAAAATGTTTTAAAAGGTCACCCTGTTCTTTTGAACAGAGCTCCAACATTACACAGGTTAGGAATTCAAGCTTTTCAACCGATATTAATTGAAGGTAAAGCTATTCAAGTTCATCCACTAGTTTGTACAGCTTTTAATGCTGATTTTGATGGTGATCAAATGGCAGTCCATCTTCCTTTAGGACCTGAAGCTATTTTAGAATCTCAACTATTAATGTTAGCTTCTCACAATATATTGAACCCTGCTAACGGATCTCCAATAACTGTACCTTCTCAAGATATGGTTTTGGGATTATATTACATGACAAAATTATTAAAGTCAACAAAAGATCATAAAGTTAATGGCGAAGGATTGACGTTTTATTCTTCTGAGGAAGTAAATATTGCATACAATGAGGAAAGAGTTGATTTAAATGCAATGATTAAAATTAGAGCTAAAGATTTTGACGAATCTGGTGAATTAGTTTTTAAAATTATCGAAACAACTGTTGGTAGGGTTTTGTTTAACGAAGTTGTTCCTGAAAATGCCGGGTTTATAAACGAAGTTTTAACAAAAAAATCTTTAAGAGATATAATTGGAAATATTTTAAAATTAACTAGTGTTCCCGAAACTGCTGAATTTTTAGATAAGATTAAGTCTATGGGATTCTCGTTTGCTTTTGAAGGAGGTTTATCTTTTAGTTTAGGAGATATTATGATTCCACCTGAAAAACATGAAATGATTGCAAAGGCTAATGTAGAAGTTGATGGTATTATGTCTAATTATAATATGGGATTAATTACTAATAATGAGCGTTATAACCAAGTGATAGATGTTTGGACATCTACAAATGCAACATTGACTGAGCTTTCTATGAAAAGAATCAGTGAAGATAAGCAAGGATTTAATTCGGTATATATGATGTTAGATTCTGGAGCTAGGGGCTCAAAAGAACAAATACGTCAGCTTACAGGAATGCGTGGACTAATGGCGAAACCTAAAAAAGCTAGTGCAAGTGGTGGAGAAATAATTGAAAATCCTATTTTATCTAATTTTAAAGAAGGTCTATCTATTTTAGAATATTTTATTTCTACACACGGTGCTAGAAAAGGTTTAGCAGATACAGCGTTAAAAACTGCTGATGCAGGATATTTAACTAGAAGATTAGTTGATGTAGCTCAAGATGTTATCATATATTATGAAGACTGTAATACTTTGAGAGGTATTACTGTTGAAGCGCTTAAGAAAAATGAAGAAATTGTTGAAACACTTGGAGAAAGAATTTTAGGTAGAGTTTCATTACATGATATATACAATCCATTAAATAATGAGATTTTAGTAAGCGCTGGTGAAGAAATTGCAGAATCTAATGTAAAATTAATCGAATCTTCTCCGATTGAAAAGGTTGAGGTAAGATCTCCTTTAACATGTGAGTCTCTAAAAGGCGTTTGTTCAAAATGTTATGGAAGAAATTTAGCTACGGGTAAAATGGTCCAAAATGGCGAAGCTGTTGGAGTTGTTGCTGCCCAATCAATAGGTGAACCCGGAACTCAGTTAACTCTTAGAACTTTTCACGTTGGTGGAATTGCAGGAAATATTTCTGAAGATAATAACTTGTCAGTTAGATTTGATGGAGTTGCTGAAATTGAAGATTTAAAAATTGTTAAATCAAAGGATGCTGAAGGAAAAGGTATTAAAACAGTAATTTCTAGAACTTGTGAAATAAAACTTTTAGACAAAAAGACTGGTATTGTATTAAGTACTAATATTATTCCTTACGGTTCTTCTCTTCTTATAAAAGATGGTCAAGCATTGAAAAAAGGAGATATAGTATGTAAATGGGATCCATATAATGGAGTAATAGTTTCTGAATTTGGTGGTAAAATCGAGTATGAAAATATTGAACAAGGAGTTACTTTCCAAGTTGAAATTGATGAACAAACTGGTTTTAAAGAAAAAGTTATTTCAGAATCTAGAAATAAAAAAGTAGTTCCCACTTTACTAGTTAATGATAGTAAAGGAAATAATGTTAGAACTTATAATTTACCTGTTGGTGCTCACTTAATGGTTGATGATGGTGATAAAGTTGAAGCAGGTAAAATTCTAGTTAAAATTCCTAGAAAATCTGCCAAATCAGGTGATATTACTGGGGGTCTTCCTAGAGTCACTGAACTCTTTGAGGCTAGAAATCCATCTAATCCTGCTGTAGTAAGTGAAATTGATGGTGTTGTAAGTTTTGGTAAAATTAAAAGAGGAAATCGAGAAATAATAATTGAATCTAAAACAGGTGAGGTTAAGAAATATTTAGTTAAACTTTCTAACCAAATCTTAGTTCAAGAAAATGATTTCGTTAAAGCTGGTATGCCTCTTTCTGATGGTGCAATTACACCTAATGATATCTTAAATATTAAAGGTCCCTCTGCTGTCCAACAGTATTTAGTAAATGAAGTTCAAGAAGTCTATAGGTTACAAGGAGTTAAAATTAATGATAAGCACTTTGAAGTACTGATTAGACAAATGATGCAGAAAGTTAAAATTCAAGATTCTGGTGATACCACTTTCCTTGAAGGCCAACTCATTCATAAAAATGAATTTATTTCTGAAAATGATAATTTATTTAATAAGAAAATTATTGAATCAATTGGTTCATCTACAAACTTTAAAGATGGTCAAGTTATTAGTGCAAGAGAATTAAGAGATGAAAATTCTTTATTAAAAAGAGAAGATAAAGATTTGGTAATGGCTAGAGATGCTGTTAATGCTACAGCTACTCCAATTCTTCAAGGAATTACAAGAGCTTCTCTACAAACTAAGTCGTTCATTTCTGCTGCATCATTCCAAGAAACTACCAAAGTTTTAAATGAAGCCGCTATAAATGGAAAAATTGATCATTTAAGGGGTCTTAAAGAAAATGTTATAGTTGGTCATAAAATACCAGCTGGAACAGGAAATAGAAACTTTAATGATGTTATAGTGGGTTATGTTGATGAGTATGAAGAGTTACTAGCAAAAAAGAATCTAACTTATAATGAAGAAATCTAATACTAAAGGAAATGGATTAAACCTTGAGCTTGATGAAAATCTTGCTCAGGGTACTTATTCTAATTTAGCTTTGATTAACCATTCTGTTTCAGAATTCGTTGTAGATTTTGTTAATGTAATGCCTGGCGTTCCTAAAGCTAAAGTTAAATCTAGAATTATTTTAACTCCTCAACATGCTAAAAGGTTTTCAAAAGCATTAAATGATAATATTTTAAAATTTGAAAGTTCAAACGGCGAAATAAAGGAATTCAAAAATCAAAAACCAATACAATTAAATTTTGGTCCATCTGGAGAGGCTTAACTAGAATTCTGATTTATAATGAAATTTTAATGTAGGGTACTTTTGTTTAGTCATCTCTAATGAAAATGATGAGTCAGACAAGAATACTAATTGTTGATTTTTATCTTTTGCTAAAAACTTATTTTTTAATTTTTTAAAATCAACAAACTCTTTATTTTTCTTTGAATCTGTTTCTACCCAACAAGCTTTAAAAATATTTAAGTTTTCATATGAACACTTAGCTCCATATTCATGTTCAAGTCTATATTGAATAACTTCAAATTGTAGTGCGCCAACTGTTCCAATTATTTTTCTCCCATTCATTTCTAATACAAATAATTGAGCAACTCCTTCATCCATTAATTGATCAATACCTTTTGCTAATTGCTTAGATTTCATGGGATCTAAATTATTAATATATCTAAAATGCTCAGGTGAGAAACTAGGAATTCCTTTAAATACAACTTTTTCACCTTCAGAGAAAGAGTCCCCTATTTTAAAATTTCCGGAATCATGTACTCCAACAATATCCCCCGGAAATGATTCATCAACAATTTCCTTTTTTTCAGCAAAAAAGGCATTCGGACTACTGAACTTGAATTTTTTTTCTGATCTTACATGATGATATGGTATATTTCTTTTGAATCTACCTGAAACAATTTTTATAAAAGCTAATCTATCTCTATGCTTTGGATCCATGTTTGCATGGATTTTAAATACAAAACCCGAAAACTTATTTTCACTTGGTTTAATTAATCTTTCATTACTAATCTTGTTCATGGGAGCTGGAGCAATTGAGATGAAACAATTCAATAATTCTTTGACACCAAAATTATTTAAAGCTGATCCAAAAAATACAGGTTGTTGTTTACATTTTAAATAATCCTCTTTTGAAAACTTTGGATATACTTCGTTTATAATTTCAATTTCTTCAATTAATTTTTCAGCTGCACTTATTCCAATTAAGTCGTTTAATATAGGATCATTTATCTCATTAATTTTTATCGAATTTGCAATTTTTTGTTTATTTTCTTCTTCAAATAGCATAAGATTTTTTTCCCAAAGATTATAGATTCCTTGGAAATCATAACCCATTCCTATTGGAAAACTTAACGGACAAACTTTAAAATTTAATTTTTTTTCTAATTCATCTAATAAATCAAACCCATCTTTTCCTTCTCTATCCAATTTATTTATAAAAACTATAATAGGAATTTCTCTCATCCTACATACTTCAACTAATTTTTCTGTTTGTTCTTCAACTCCTTTTGCCACATCAATTACAACAATTACACTGTCAACTGCTGTTAAAGTTCTAAATGTATCTTCTGCAAAGTCTTTATGTCCAGGTGTATCTAGAATATTAATCTTAATTCCTTTATAGTTAAATGCCAAGACAGAAGTAGATACAGAAATTCCTCTCTGTTTTTCAATTTCCATAAAGTCACTAGTTGCTGATTTTTTAATTTTATGGGATTTGACTGCTCCAGCTTCTTGTATTGCACCACCAAATAACAAAAGTTTTTCTGTTAATGTTGTTTTTCCAGCATCTGGATGGGATATAATACCAAAAGTTCTTCTTCTAGCAATTTCCTCTATAAAATCCATAAATTAATTTGATTCAAAAATACTATAGTTTTTTAAATAATGTATTGGTAATTTTTTAAAATTTGTAACTTTAAAGAATGAATAAAGAAATGGTTGTTCTTGTAGATGAAAATGATAATGAATTAGGTTTGATGGAAAAATTAGAGGCCCATCAAAAAGGTTTATTACATAGGGCTTTTTCTGTTTTTTTATTAAACGATTCTAATCAATTATTGTTGCAAAAAAGAGCTTTAGACAAATATCATTCACCAGGTCTGTGGACAAATACATGTTGTAGTCATCCAAGAAAAAATGAAAAAGTTATAGACGCTGCAAACAGAAGATTATTTGAAGAAATGGGTATAAAAAGTGAATTAAAACCTTTTACTTCTTTTATTTATAAAGCAGAATTTGATAATGGTTTAATTGAGCATGAGTTTGATCATGTAGTTGTTGGAAGTTTTTTTGGAAGTCCAATTATAAATGAACTTGAAGTTTGCGATTGGAAATGGGAAGATTTAGATTTGCTTAAAATAAATTTAAAAACCAACCCTAATAATTACACAGAATGGTTTAAAATTATTTTTTTGAAATTTTATAATAAATATAACATATGAAAGTAACAGTTAGTAGAAAAGCTCATTTTAATGCAGCTCACAGATTACATGTAGAAGATTGGTCTGATGATAAAAATAAAACTTTATTTGGAAAGTGTAGTAATCCAAATTTTCACGGTCATAATTATGAAATAATTGTTGATGTTACAGGAGAAGTTGATCAAATTACTGGAGTTGTTATAGATCTTAAAGTATTAAAGGATATTATTAAAGATGAAGTTGAGGAATTGCTTGATCATAAAAATTTAAATATGGACGTTTTATATTTTAAAAAAGTTATACCAACAGCAGAAAATATTTGTATTTTTATATGGAATATTTTAAGAGATAAAATATCCAAGGATAATGAATTAGCAGTTACCCTTTATGAAACCCCTAGGAATTTTGTTAAATATTCCGGAAATTAAATTATAATTATGGCAAGTGTTAAAAATTTAAAAAAAGATTTAAATAATATTGTTGGAGAAATAATACAGAACATTAATCTTTGGCAACTAGAAAATTCTGATGTGGATTTGAAAAAAAGCGAAAAATTGATTGATGAATGTTTTGATGTTTTTGATAGTATTATTAAAAAAATCCATCAAAAAGGTATTACTGATAATAATAAACATTTCAAAAAAATCAGTTTTGAACTTACTGATTTAGCTTCAGATTTAGTAAAGAAATTCAATAAGTTATAACTTATTTATTTTTCAAAATATTACTAAATATTTTCCCGTACTTAGAATCTACAACTTTATTACTCATGGAGTTTTTAATAGTATCTAATACTATTTTTCCAGAATTATAGAATTCATTTATAGCTATTAATGGAGATATATAGCTATCACCATTACTTACTGCATAATTTAAGTTGTACAAATACTGTCTCTTGTCTAGTGAATTTATTTTATTTTGTACTTTAACTAAGCTGTCATTTGTTTCAGTTTTAGCTACGTCAAAAGATAATTTTATTAAATCAAGTCTTTGATTATTGAATTTTTTAATAACACTTAGATATTCTCTGTATACTGAGTCTACTGATGACCCACTTATGATGAAATCTGAATTAAATTTCTCTAGGGAAGTATTAATATTTATTTCGCCTTTTTCTCCAAAAAATTCTATTCTATTTTCAATATTTGAAACATCTAGATTTAAATAAAAAAGTTCTGGAGAATCAATTTTGTATTTTAAAATTATTGATTCATTTTTTTTTACAAAAATGGAATCAATATTAATTAAAGTTGAGTCAGAAACCTTTTGTAAATAAACATTTCCTTTTTTAAAATTTTCCACATTCACTTTAACAGTCATGTTATTATCATTGTTTTCACAACTAGTTGAAATGAGTAAAAAATATATTAATATTAATTTTTTCAAAATGAAATAGTTTTAAGTTTCAAGAATACAAAAAATAATTAACTAAATAGAGGATTTTAATCTTCTGTTCAACCAAGCCCAATAAATAAGAACAGATTGAAATATTGCTCTAATAACAAGAAGTGAGGTATTATATCCTAAGCTATTTTCAGGAACCAACATGTTTACATGTACAGACATAAATAATATTAATATGAATACAATTCCTGTTAACGAAATATTTCTAAATCTATCAAACAAAACTCCAATTCCAAATCCAATTTCAAGAACTCCAGAAATTAAAATCAACTCCCTATGAAAAGGAAGAAAATCTGGCATTATTGGTAAATAAGATTCCGTAAAAAAGAAATGAAAAATTCCATTTATTATATAAAAGAAACTTAACAGATATAAATTTAGTTTTTTCAATTAAGTCATTTAATATTTATTTTATCAAATCTAAACTTCTTTTTATAAACGATGTAAGTTCTTCTCCTTTTAAGAGATTTTGAGAAAGTTTTGCTAAATCTAATGATTGATTAATTAACCTTTCCTTTTTTGCCTTTCCTTTTGAATTTAATATTTCAGAACATATAGGATTATTAACATTTATAATTAAATTATACATTTCAGGCATGTTTCCAAGCATCCCATTTCCACCGCTCTGTTGCATCTCTTTCATTCTTCTCATGAACTCTGGAACAGTAATCACAAACGGAGGAGAATTGCTATCTATTGCTTCAATTTGAACAGTGTATTTTTCTTTTGGAACTACTGCTTCAATTATTGTTTTTAATTTTTCTTTTTCTTTATCGTCAAGTTTAGAAACTTCTTTTTCATCTTTTTTAATTAATTTATCAATAACGTCAGAATCCACTCTGGTGAAATTTAATTTTTCATTTGAAGTTTCAATTTTTTGAATTAAATGACTTATAATTGGTGAATCTAATAAAAGAACCTCATACCCTTTAGCTTTAGCTGACTCAACATAAGAATGTTGTTCGTTAATATTTGATGCATATAAAATTACAAGATTCCCGTCCTTATCTGTTTGAGTTTTATTTATTTTATCTTTTAATTCATCAAACGTAAAATATTCGTTATTAACTGTTGGATATAGAGCGAATTTTTGTGCTTTTTCAAAAAATTTATCTTCACTTAACATTCCGTATTCAATAACAACCTTAATATCGTTCCATTTTTCTTCAAAACCTTTTCTGTCTTTTTTGAATAATGAACTTAATTTATCACCTACTTTTTTTGTAATGTAATTACTTATTTTCTTTACAGCACCATCAGCTTGAAGGTAACTTCTAGATACATTTAATGGTATGTCAGGAGAATCTATAACTCCTCTTAAAAGAGTTAAAAACTCGGGCACAATCCCTTCTACATTGTCAGTGACAAAAACTTGATTTTGATAAAGTTGAATTTTATCTTTTTGCACGTTAATGTCGTTTGATATTTTTGGAAAATATAAAATACCAGTAAGGTTAAAAGGGTAATCAACATTTAAATGAATGTTAAATAATGGTTCTTCAAACTGCATGGGATATAATTCTCTATAAAAATCTTTATAAGATTGGTCATCTAATTCAGAGGGAGTTTTAGTCCATGCAGGATTAGGGTTATTTATAATATTATCTACAATTTCCTTTACCTCTTTTTTATCGTCACCTTCACCAATATTATTTGTAATTTCTTTAGTACCAAATTTAATTGGTACAGGCATGAATTTATTATATTTTGATAAAAGTGAGTTAATTCTACTTTCTTCCAAAAATTCTTTAGAATCTTTAGCTATGTGCAAGATGACCTCTGAACCTCTTTCTTTTTTATCACTTTTCTTAAGTGTATATTCAGGTGATCCATCACAAATCCAATGAGCTCCAGGTTTGTCTTGGTATGATTTTGTAATTATCTCAACTTTTTCAGCAACCATAAAAGCTGAATAGAAACCTAATCCAAAATGGCCAATTATTCCACTGTCTTTTGCGCTGTCTTTATATTTTTCTAAAAATTCTTCAGCACCTGAAAAAGCGACCTGATTTATATATTTTTTGACTTCATCAGATGTCATTCCAATTCCTTGATCAATAATATGTATTTGCTTTGCTTTTTTATCAACTTTAATTTCAATTTGAGGATTTCCAATTTCAAGTTTATTTTCTCCGATACTACTTAAATGTTTTAATTTTAAAGTTGCATCAGTTGCATTAGAGATTAATTCTCTTAAAAATATCTCATGATCACTATATAAAAACTTTTTTATTAGCGGAAAAATGTTTTCAACTGAAACGTTAATTTTACCTTTAGACATAATTATAATTTTTTATAATTGTAAGATCAAATGATATACCAAACAATCTTGAATGACAAATTGACATTAATTTGTGTTTAATAAATACAATTATCTATATTTAAGATTGAATCTCAATTCTTAATCATGTATAATTCAAAAATTAGCGGTCTTGGTTATTATGTTCCTGATAATATAGTAACTAACAATGATTTGTCAAAAATAATAGACACTAC
>MDTF01013641.1_pt1 | contig 10405 bp, 8 predicted proteins | sample 811191 | NCBI WGS metagenome assembly MDTF01 (sample SAMN05326649, study PRJNA326480) | marine metagenome | isolation source: seawater | place: Southern Ocean | collected 2011
CCTCAAGTTGCATTAAATGGGCGCGAAATTAGTATTGCACGTGGGAAGATTCTTGGCGGGTGCGGGAGTATTAATGCAATGCTATGGGTGCGCGGTCATCCAGATGACTACAACTCATGGGCAGAGGAAGGCTGCGCAGGGTGGGACTTTCAATCGATTCTGCCGACATTTAAGTCCATTGAGGACTGGGAAGGTGGTGCAACGGCTATGCGTGGTTCAAATGGTCCATTGCGCTGTGAGTTACCGAATCCTGTGCACCCGGTTGCACGAGCCTTACTGGAGGCTAGCAAATCACTCGGCTATCAGATACAAGATGATGTAAATGGTCCAGAGTTTGGTGGCGCGAGCTTAGCAAATCTCAATATCAAAGATGGTGCACGCGACAGCACTGCGCGTGCTTATCTGCGGCCCATTTTGCACCATTCTAATGTGACTGTATTGACAGGCCAACAAGTGGACCAATTGGTCTTGGAGAATGGAAAAGTTACCGGTGTTAGATGTCTTGTAAAAGGAGAGCTTAAGACATTCACCGCCGAGTCTGAGGTGATCGTCACCGCTGGCGCACTCCACACACCGCAACTTCTTATGCGATCTGGGATTGGCGCCGCCGATGACCTCAAATCTTTAGGAATCTTACCCCAAGTCGACCTACCCGGAGTCGGCCAAAATTTACAAGATCATCCGCTCTTAATGGGCGTAAATCTTGCTTATCACGATACGCCACTTCCACTGTCTGGTAATGGAGGTGGTGCGCAGCTTATCGCACCATCGGGTATAGCGGATAATCATCCAGATCTGATGATTGTTCCAATTCAAATCCCCTACGCTAACAAGCACGTAACAGACCAATACGGTGTTCCACAAAACTCCTTCGCTATAACGCCGGGGCTGATGCGAGTGAAAAGCCGTGGTTATTTGAAACTACGTTCCGCCGATCCTGCTATTCCTATGGAGATACAGCCTAATATACTGCAAGAGACTCAAGACCGAGAAGCATTGGAGCGCGGTGTCGAGCTCTGCCTTGAGATATGTGCTCAGCAGGCTATCCAAAATTTAGGTAAAACTGTCTCACCAAAACCAGGCCTAAATAAGGCAGAACTTAGCGAATTTGTAAGCAAGAGTTGCTCTACTTTTTTTCATCCTGTTGGAACTTGTAAAATGGGGCGAGATGGAGGTTCTGTTGTGGATCCTGCCAATTTAAAAGTATATGGAATAGAGGGTTTGCGAGTGATGGATGCCTCCGTTATACCGACTATTCCCACTTGTAATACTCACGCGCCGGTGGTGATGATCGCTGAGCGCGGGGCAGATATGATTCGTAAAGGATTTAAATGAGCAAGATTAATAGTATAGATGCACTCATTCTCGATATTCCCACCCGCCGGCCCCATGTACTGGCGATGGCAACAATGGAGACGCAATCCATAGTGCTAGTTATCATCCAACGCTCTGACGGCGCGATAGGTGTTGGCGAAGCAACTACCATTGGCGGGCTTGCCTATGGTCCAGAAAGTCCAGAAAGCATAAAGTTAACCATTGACACTTACATTACCCCCATGTTGCTTGGGGCGGATGCAAATCAACCCTCTAGACTGATGGCAGAACTCAATAAGACAATTGTCGGTAATCAGTTTGCAAAATGCGGAATTGAAATTGCGCTGCTGGACGCCTTAGGAAAATCGCGCAACATGCCTGTCAGTGAGTTATTTGGAGGTCGCGTTACTAGCACATTACCTATAGCTTGGACACTTGCAAGTGGAGAAACTTCGCGGGACATTGCGGAAGGCGAGGAGATGCTGAGTACCCGCAGCCATAATATATTTAAGCTGAAGATAGGCAAACGCTCCGTACTAGATGATTGTGCGCATGCAGCTGCCATTGCACGAGTCTTTGAAGGTCGAGCGAGTGTTCGTGTGGATGTTAATCAACGTTGGAGTCGCACACAAGCTTTCGAGGGCGCACGACGCTTGCATGATGCTGGCGTCGAGCTGTTGGAACAACCACTGGCGGCCACTGATTTAGCAGGGATGCGGCAATTAGTGAGCCAAGCTATTCTTCCTATTATGGCGGATGAATCGTTAACGGGACCCAAAAGTGCACTGGAAATACTGCGCAACGATGCTGCGGATGTGTTTTCGGTAAAAATCTCTCAATCCGGAGGTCTAACGCCGGCTCGGGATGTGATGGCTATTGGCCGAGCGGGCAATATCGAGCTCTATGGGGGAACAATGCTTGAAGGACCTATTAGTAGCGTCGCATCGGCACACCTTTTTGCAACATGTACACCGTTAGAGTGGGGTACAGAGTTGTTTGGACCACTGCTGCTCGCGAGAGAGATTTTAGCAGAGCCACTCACCTACAAAGACTTTGGGATGGTGCTGCCTGACGGACCGGGACTTGGTATTCGGTTAGATTACGAACGAGTAAGAGCGCTCACTCGCGAGGGTCAAAATTTAAGCCGCGCATTAGAAACGCTGGCGTCATTTTAAAGGAGATATCAGCTATGCTTTTTATGGTCGAAATGGACATTATTGTGCCGCACGATATCGACAAAAATTCCTTTGAGATATTGAAGACAAAAGAGAAAGCCCGCGCCCAAGAGCTTCAAAGTAATGGCACCTGGCAGCATCTTTGGCGGGTTGCGGGCCGTTATGCAAATGTTAGTGTCTTTAACGTCTCCGATGCTGGCGCATTACATGATTTGATGATGAGTCTGCCTTTGTATCCTTTTATGCATGTCAAAGTTACAACACTTTGCAAACACCCTTCTGCAATTGCAGATGACAAAAAATAGGAGAGAGATAATGATCAGTATTGTCCAATCACAAGAAATAGAAGAGCTACTTTGTCGAATTAGCGGTCTGAGCAATAACGACGGTAATCCTCGATTGAAATTAATCTTACACGATTTTGTGAAAGCGATTATGCAGCTGATTGAAAAACACGATATTAGTGAAAATGAGTTTTGGGGCAGTATAGACTTTCTTGACAAATCCGGACCTGAACTTGGCCTAATTGTTCCTGGTATTGGTTTAGAGCATTTCATGGATCTTTATCTCGATGCTCGGGCCGCTGAAGCCGGTCGTACAGGGGGTACGCCACGCACTATCGAAGGCCCGCTCTATGTTGCCGGTGCACCTCTAGAAAAAGGAGAGGCTAAGTTGACCGATGATGCAGAAGATGGTGACACCTTACATATGTCTGGGAGTATATATGGGCCAAATAGCCAGCCGGTTAAAGATGCAATCTTGCATGTTTGGCATGCTGATACTAAAGGTAATTATTCTCACTTTGATCCGTCTCAATCGCCATTTAATAATCGTCGGCGTTTAAAAGTTGGAAGTGATGGGCGCTACAGTTTCACCAGTACTATTCCCAGCGGTTATAGCATCCCTGCAGGCGGCACCACAGACCAGCTAATGACGGCCTTGGGTCGCCATGGAAAGCGTCCGGCCCATGTGCATTTCTTTGTGGAAGCATCTGGGCTCGCGAACCTTACCACCCAAATCAATATTGCGGACGATCCATTTCTTCACGATGACTTTGCTTTTGCAACTAGGGATGGACTTGTGCCGGTCATAAATCGAAGCGGAAGTGAGGCTAGAATCGAATTCGATTTCCATCTCCTTTTGGCTATGTCGTCAGACGATATGGAATTCTCTAAGCGACCGCGAGTCGGAGCCTAGCTATAACGGCAGACTAGGGACATTGTGATGTCAAATATTCTCACAGACGATGGCTGTCATATTGCTTATGAGGTTAGTGGTAACTTGAGTGGCATGCCACTTATTCTCTCGCCGTCTCTCGGGACGAGCATGGCACTTTTTAAGAAACAGCTGTCAGATTTTGAACGGTACTTTCGGGTAATTTGCTATGATCCGCGTGGTCATGGTCAGTCTGACTCGCCATTAGGTGGGTATTCATTAGATCGCCTCGGTAGGGATGTCATAGAAATTTTGGACTTCTTAAAGCTTGAAAAAGCACATTTTTGCGGTGTTTCTTTGGGTGGAATGACGGGGCAGTGGATGGGTTACCGCGCGCCAGAGCGTTTAGGCACACTTATTCTCGCCAATACCTCTGCTTATATGCCACCGCCATCTAGCTGGGCAGATCGTATAGCCGCTGTACTTGAGTACGGAATGGAGCCGATGATCGAGCCAATTTTATCACGATGGTTCACGCCAGGTTTTCGTATTGAAAAGTCTGAAAGTGTTGTCGCTATCAAAACTCTCTTAGAGACTACTACACCACAGGGGTACGCCGGATGCGCAGCCGCAATTCGGGACATGGACCTGCGTATCACAAATAAGCTCATCACGGCACGAACGTGCATAATCTCGGGGACTAAAGACCCCGCAATGCCGCCTGAGCATGCATCAATTATAGCCGATGCAATTCCTGGTTCCGAACAAGTTCATTTGAATGCAGCGCATCTATCGAATGTTGAAGCAGCGCCTGCCTTTAATGCAGCTGTTTTAGCTGCATTACTTAAGACATAGTTTTCTATATCGAATCGCTCGGCAGTAACTGTGTATTTGGCTACTGTATGGCCTAAAAATGTTAAAAGGGAATCTAGATAGCGCTAGTTTTGATTTTATCGATATGTTTGGAAATTAGTAAAATACTGTGTAACACACTATTTTTAAGACTGACTAATTCTATAAATTAATCCGCGGAGAAAAATAATGGATAACACGAAATTGACAACCTTTGAACAACCGCCTTACTCTAAATTAGCAACTCAGTTCTTTTCTCGCAAGCCTTCCCTCTTTATCAACAACGAGTGGGTAACTTCATCTCACAGTGCTACATTGCCAGTAGAAGATCCTTCTACTGGCAATGAGATAGCCCGGATTGCAGACGCGTCCGACAAAGATGTTGATCGCGCTGTTGCTGCGGCTAAATGTGCATATGATGATGGCCGATGGTCAGGGCTTCCGCCAACAGAACGCGAGAAAATAATGCATCGGCTTGCGGATCTTATAGAAGATAATGCCTATGAACTTGCAGAAATAGAGGCCATTGACAATGGTAAGCCAAAATCAATGGCTGCTAATGTCGATATTCCGGGCGCGGTAAAACATATCCGTTTTATGGCAGGCTGGGCATCAAAGATTAGCGGCGAGACTACGCAACCTTATGGAATACCTAATGGAGCGGTGTTTAGTTATACGATTAAGGAGCCCGTGGGTGTGTGTGCACAAATTGTTCCTTGGAATTTTCCGCTACTAATGGCATGTATGAAGATCTCTCCGGCGCTTGCTGCGGGTTGCACTTTAGTTTTGAAACCCGCTGAACAGACTTCACTCACAGCTCTATTTCTTGCCGATCTAGTGGTGAAAGCAGGCTTTCCAGCTGGCGTAATAAATGTCATAACAGGTAATGGCCATACCGCTGGTGACCGTTTGGTGAAGCATCCAGATATAGACAAAATTGCGTTTACAGGCTCCACGGAAATTGGGAAGTTGATTAATCACAATGCTATTGATTCTATGAAACGCATCACACTTGAATTGGGTGGTAAGTCACCATTGGTTATCATGCCTGATGTCAATATCGCGGAGATAGTAGCTGATGTAGCCGGCGCGAGCTTTTTTAATGCTGGGCAGGTATGTGTCGCAGGCTCTCGTTTGTATGCACACAGCTCTGTATTTGATGAAGTGTTGGAAGGTATCGCCGATGCTTCACTATTTTGGGTGCCGCGGCCATCCCTTGATCCTAAAGCAAATATGGGGCCATTGGTATCTAGGGAACATTTTGATCAGGTAATGGGTTTTATCGAGGCGGGAAAAAAAGATGGAGCAAGTGTCGTTCTGGGCGGCGATGCGCCTAGGGCTGATGGTCATTATGTTAACCCAACTATTATTGTTGATGTGAAACCTAATATGAGCGTTGTGCGTGAAGAAATATTCGGACCTGTGGTGGTAGCACAGCGCTTTGATGATCTGGATGAAGTGGTTAACCAAGCCAATGATTCGAGCTTTGGTTTGGGTGCTAGTGTTTGGACACGTGATGTATCGACGATGCATAAACTCGCTGCCAAGATAAAGTCGGGCACGGTATGGGGTAATTGCCATTCTATAATTGACACAGCTTTACCCTTCGGCGGTTACAAACAGTCGGGCCTTGGTCGCGAGCAAGGTCGGCAAGGTATTGAAGCTTATATGGAGACTAAAACCGTTATTATTCAACTTTAATTTATGCATAATCTAAATAATGATGGAACTGATATTGGTAGGATTAGTTCTCTTGATATATTGATTTGCTATCCGGGAGTATTTCGGATTATTGATGGCAAACTGGCAGCTACAGGTGTTTAGCCTCAGGGGTGTCTGCAGGAACGTCAGACAAAGATGGAGGCCAGCTTCGACATTTTACTGTGAACTAACCGTTAATTTAATTGGAGTGCAATTAAAAAGTGAAGGACGCATATATTTGTGACAGTATCCGAACGCCAATCGGGCGTTATGGCGGTTCGCTGTCATCAGTGCGCGCCGACGACCTGGCTGCGCTCCCTATTACTGCTCTACTAGAGCGGAATAGCAGTCTTGACCCAAAAGCAATCGAAGAAGTTATCCTCGGTTGTGCGAATCAGGCAGGAGAGGATAATCGGAATATTGCGCGTATGGCGGCCCTATTAGGAGGCTTGCCAGAAACTGTGCCCGGCGTGACGATCAATAGGCTTTGCGGATCCGGAATGGATGCGATTGGCACGGCTGCTCGTATGATTTGTGCTCACGAGGCTGAGTTGGTGATTGCTGGAGGTATTGAATCGATGTCAAGAGCACCTTTTGTAATGCCAAAAGCGGATACCAGATTTTCACGTCGCGCTGAGATATACGATACAACTATCGGCTGGCGTTTTGTAAATAAGCGAATGCATACCCTTTATGGCACCGATTCTATGCCGGATACCGGCGAAAATATTGCTGAGCAATTTAAAATCAGTCGTGAGGATCAGGACCGTATGGCGCAGCGTTCGCAGCAGCGCGCAGCTATGGCTATTAGCAGTGGTCGATTAGCAGAAGAAATTTGCCCCGTTATCTTACCTCAGCGAAAAGGCGAGGCTGTGATAGTTCGTCAGGATGAGCACCCACGTGCTGGTGTTACATTCGAATCTCTTATGAAACTTCCAGCGCTATTTCGCGAGGGTGGTACTGTGACAGTGGGAAATGCAGCAGGGGTAAATGATGGCTCGGCGGCAATTTTGGTAGCTTCGGAAGCTGCGATAGCCCGACACTCGCTTGCGCCCATAGCCCGAATTATAACCATGGCTACTGCAGGAGTGGCGCCGCGAGTCATGGGGATTGGACCTGCACCTGCTACACACCAAGCGCTAACGAAAGCGGGTTTGACTATTGCTGACATAGGTATAGTTGAACTCAATGAAGCGTTTGCTAGCCAAGGACTGGCTGTGTTGCGCCATCTAGGCATCGACGATGATGATGAACGAGTGAACCCTAACGGAGGAGCTATAGCCTTGGGTCATCCACTGGGGATGAGTGGCGCCCGATTAGTAATGACTGCCGCACGGGAGTTGCAACATCGTAATGAGAAATATGCTCTTTGCACTATGTGTGTAGGTGTTGGGCAAGGCATTGCTGTAATTTTAGAGAGAATATGATATCTCACTCGTCTAATAATTTGAGTTAGTCGCAAATATATTGATTCAAGATGTAAATATCATTGGCGTCGAATATGTGATTTCAGATAAATATTATGTATGGATTTGTAAGCCTGATTATATGCTTCGCTTAAAAACATATGAGAACGGAATGATAACTATTAATTTAGGAGGGATGGGTTATCAGAAGATTTACGGACAGTTGCGATTACTCCAAATTATTTATGTAAATAAATAAAAAAGTTAATTAGAATATCTTGCGTGGTGTATTTTTTTCGATAGGCTAGTCGGTAATCTTCTGCACCGGTGCTTTGAAACACCACAGGCAAGCCACATACCTTGTACGAAGTCCAGTCCATCACTTTTGCATATGCTCTGCTATGAACGCATCCAGCGTTTCCAAAGCTATATGTTGGTTTTCTGATTCCCGACGGCTGCGATATTCCACAGTGCCGCCTTCGAGACCGCGGTCGCCGATTACGATGCGGTGGGGAATACCAATGAGCTCTATGTCTGCCAGCATGCCGCCCAATCGTGCCTTGGGTTCGTCCATAAATAACACCTCATAACCCGCGCTGCTGAGTGTGTCGTAAAGTGTTTCGCAGGTATGTTTTACCGTTTCTGACTTGTGCATATTGATGGGTACTATAGCAATCTGGAACGGGGCGATGCTATCGGGCCAAATAATACCATTGGCATCATTATTTTGCTCTATCGCAGCGGCTACAATACGGCTGACGCCGATGCCATAGCAGCCCATGCTCATAAATTGTTCTTTGCCATTTTCATCGAGCACGGTGGCCTTCATAGTCTCGCTATATTTAGTGCCCAGTTGAAAAATATGGCCCACTTCAATACCGCGTTTTATTTCTAGGACACCTCGTCCGTCTGGACTGGGGTCACCGGCGACAACATTGCGAATGTCGGCAATGGTGTACTCACCACAGTCACGATCCCAGTTAACGTTAGTTAGGTGGTAGGCATCGCGGTTGGCGCCACAGGTAAAATCGCTCATTAGGGCGGCGCTGTGGTCGACCACCATAGGGAGGGGGAGGTCGACCGGGCCCAAGGAGCCAGGTGAGCAATCAATAGCCGCTTTGATTTGTGATTCTGTGGCAAAGGTAATCTCGGTCTGCAGTCCCAGAGCATGCTGGGCTTTAACTTCATTCAGTTCATGGTCACCGCGCACCATTAACCCGTAGAGTTGTGTGCCGCCGTCATCAGTTTGAGCACTAACAATGAGTGCCTTCAGTGTTTTTTCGGGCTCAGTACCAACGAAGTGACAGAGATCTAAAATTGTATGCACGCCGGGCGTTGCTAATTCGGCCATTTCAGCAGTCGCAGCTGAGGGCTGACCGGCAGGGGCTAGGGCTGCGGCTTTCTCTATGTTGGCGGCATAATCACTCTCTGTGGAGAATACAATAGCGTCTTCGCCAGACTCGGCCAGCACATGAAATTCGTGCGAGTGGCTGCCTCCGATGCTTCCCGTGTCGGCCAGTACGGCTCGGAACACTAGGCCGGTACGCTCAAAAATGGCTGAGTAGGTACGGAACATTTTATCGTAGGTGTCCTGTAATGACTCGGCGCTACTGTGAAAGGAATAGGCATCTTTCATGCAAAACTCACGGGTTCGCATCACCCCAAAACGAGGACGACGCTCGTCACGAAATTTAGTTTGGATCTGATAAAAATTGGCGGGTAGTTGTTTATAGCTGTTGATTTCATTGCGAATAATATCGGTGATGACCTCTTCGTGGGTTGGGCCCAGACAGAATTCTCGATCATGGCGATCTTTTATACGCAGAAGCTCAGGCCCAAATTGGCCCCAGCGACCAGATTCTTCCCATAGGTCTGCGGGTTGGACTACCGGCATCATGAGTTCCAATGCGCCGGATCTGTCCATCTCTTGACGAACGATAGCTTCGACTTTACGAAATACACGCAACCCAATGGGCAGCCATGAGTATAGGCCTGAGGCAACTTTGCGAATCATGCCTGCACGCAGCATTAGTTGGTGGCTAATGACTTCCGCATCGGCTGGCGACTCTTTTTTTGTGGTAATGAAGTATTGGCTGGCACGCATGGTTTCTTTTACACTATTTGCTGGTGGCTGTTGGCTAGCCATTTTACGGTGCCTAGGGGTCGGGGTACAGAGCTAATACAAAGCAAACTACGAGAGATTGCATGTTTGAGTTACATGAACGATTAAAGGCAGATACTTGGGAGGTGGGTGAATTCCCATTGTGCCTGTTGCTGTTGACTAAAGATGCCAATTACCCCTGGACGATACTGGTGCCCAAACGCGCGGGTATTACCGAGATATATCAGCTTGTAAGTATTGATCGGCAACAACTGTTGCATGAATCCTGCTTATTAGCCGAGGCGATGCAGAGCTTGTTCAGTCCAGATAAGCTGAATATCGCGACGATAGGCAATATGGTTCCTCAGCTACACATGCATCATGTGGCGAGGACATCAGATGATATTGCATGGCCCAGCCCAGTCTGGGGTAAGGCACCTGCACTTAGCTATAGCGCGGTTGATTCTGACGCCACGTTAGCTAAGCTCAAGGTGCACCTAGCCAAAGACCTACTCACACCAAAGGCCGGGTAACCGGGATTTTCAAGCGCTACATTCCTGGATCAGTGTAGATCCGGATTATTAGCGCTGTGGTAGGCTCTCTGCGGGCTAATAAACGAGCTAGTTAGCCATATCCTTGAGGCCTTTGAGGGGATAAACTTTAACCGCATTAGTTGGCGGTTTCGCATTAAAAACGATCTC
>MDTF01003821.1_pt1 | contig 10402 bp, 13 predicted proteins | sample 811191 | NCBI WGS metagenome assembly MDTF01 (sample SAMN05326649, study PRJNA326480) | marine metagenome | isolation source: seawater | place: Southern Ocean | collected 2011
ATATTAAAGAAGAAAATTTAGGACTTTTAAAAAAAAACTTCTATTCTTCTAAACGATATTCTTAACAGGCAGCCCAATCAACATCAGCCTTATGTAGGTGAAAATGCCTTTGCTCATAAGGGAGGATTACATGTATCTGCAATCAATAAAGATCCTAAAACGTATGAGCATATTGATCCAAAAACCGTTGGAAATAAAAGAAAAATTGTAATATCTGATCAATCAGGCAAGTCCAATATCATATCTCTTCTAAATACAGTGGGCATTTCCCCTACAGAGCATGAGTCAAAATTAGATTTTCTTTTGCAAGAAGTAAAAAATAAAGAGTACGAGGGTTTTTCGTTTGATGAGGCAATAGCTAGTTTTGAAATTCTTGCTCGTAAAACTTTATTTGGAATTCCGGATTTTTTTGAACTCATAAGATTTAAAGTCATTGATGATAGAAGATGGAATGCAAAAGGAGAATTAGTGACTGAGTCTGAAGCAACTGTGAGAATAAAAGTGGAAAATGAAGAATTTATGAATGTTGAAATCGGTAATGGACCAGTGAATGCTCTTGATAAAGCTTTGAGAAAAACTCTTGTAAATTTTTATCCTTCTTTAGAGCATTTGGAACTGACGGATTTTAAGGTAAGAATTCTTTCATCTGAAAAAGGTACGGATGCAATAGTGAGAGTGATTATTGAAACCAAAGATCAGGATGGTTCTATCTGGACGACAGTAGGTATTTCAACTAATATTATTAACGCTTCTTATAATGCTCTTCGTGAAGGTTTAATCTACAAGCTCATTAAATCCACTTGAAAAAAATCCAATTTATTTTAAATAAACCTCAGCTAACTGCTAACATAGGCATGTCAGTGAGATCGATTGGTTGCTTTGGATTTAAAAACATATCTTTAGTTAATCCAAGGCACCCTTGGCCAAACAAAGAGGGCATTAGTGCTTCTAAGCATTTTTCATCGATAGCAAAAAAAATTAAAGTTTTTGATAATATCGAAATAAGTATTAAAGACTCAGATTTAGTTATTGCAACATCAGTGAGAAAGAGAGATTTTCATATTCCTTTCATTAAGTTAGAAGACATTAAAAAGAAAAAATTTCAAAAATTAAGTATTTTATTTGGACAAGAAAATAATGGTCTAAATAATGAGGAAATTTCTCATGCAAATTTTATCACTACAATTCCTACTTTAGGTTCCAAGTCTCTCAATTTGTCACATTCAGTAAGTATTGTAGCTTACGCTCTCACAGAACTTACGCTCAAAAAAGAAAAGATTCTCAAACAAACTCAATACTTAAAATCATTGGAAATTGAAGCTTTTATTGGCTTTTTATTTAATGAATTGGATAAGAAAAATTTCACTTCAGTGAAGTCTAAAAGGGATAAATTGCAAATATCTATCAGAAACTACTTAAAAACATCAAATTTAAGCCAAAATGACCTTAAATCTGTTTATGGAATAACAAAGTTTTTAGCAAATTAGAATTGACTTCAATGATCTATTCTATATAAATCACCAACTTATGACAAAAAGAGCAGCGTCCAAACATAAAATTGATAGAAGGTTAGGTTTAAATCTATGGGGTAGACCAAAAAGTCCTTTTAATAGAAGGCCTTATGGGCCCGGTCAGCATGGGCAAGCTAGAAAAAGAAAGTTATCAGATTTTGGTATACAATTAAAAGCTAAGCAACAATTAAAAAAATATTATGGTGATATTACTGAAAAACAATTCAAAAGAATATTTGTCGAAGCTGAGCGTTTAAGAGGTGATACAAGCCAGTTACTGATTGAATTACTTGAAAGGCGACTTGATGCTGTTGTATTTAGATTAAAATTTGCTCCAACTGTTTTTGCAGCGAGACAATTAGTTAACCATGGTCATGTTATGGTAAACGGAAAAGTTTTAGATAAGAAATCTTATCAAGTAAAAGATGGAGATGAAATTTCTCTTAAAGATGAGAGTCAAAATATCCCTATGATTATTCAGACACTAAGCTCCAATGAAAGAGATGTTCCTGAATACCTTCAATTAGAACTAGCTAAATGTACTGGTAAATTTATCAGAGGTCCTCAACTAAGTGATGTTCCTTATGCTGTACAAATGGAACCAAACCTAGTTATTGAATTTTACTCAAGATAAATCTAATCACTTTTTTAGCCTTTAATATTTACAAAACCTTTTTATATCTGACTCCAAATGGAATTAGTTAGCTTCTGTCTTAATACCTCTTGTATTTAATAATTCTAATAGCTCGCCAGACTCAGACATTTCTTTTATAATATCACAACCACCTACAAATTCTTTTTTGATATAAAGTTGAGGAATAGTAGGCCAATCTGAATAAGCTTTAATTCCTTCTCGGATATCATCTTCCTCTAAGACATTACAGTGTCCAAATTCAACACCACATTTTTTTAAAATAGCGCTTGATACTGATGAAAATCCACACATTGGAAAATCAGGATTACCTTTCATAAATAAAAATACATCTTTTGAATTAATTAAATCTTCTATTTTACTTTTTAATACGTTGTCTAGTTCCATTTTATATTCCTTTCGTTTGCAATTGCATTGCGTGTAACTCTTTATCCATTAAACCATTTAAAGCCTTGTAGACAAGTTGATGTTGCTGAACTCTGTTTAAATCATTAAATACCTCAGACTCAATAAAGACAGAATAATGATTATTATCGCCAACTAAATCCTTAACCTCAATACGAGCTTCGGGAAATTTATTTTTTAACAAATTTTCTAATACGGATTGCTCTATGGTCATAATTTTAATTTTTTATTTTATCACTAAAAATATTTAAATACTCATCATATATACTATTAAAATTAAGCTTAGAATTATTTATTTCAAGTCTCTTATTTGTAACCACACCAAGATTTTTAATATTGACCCCAAGTGATTTCGCTTTATTTAATACTTTTTCATATTTTTTACTGTTGATAACTACAATATATCCAGCAATACACTCAACGAATAGATCCAATTCATTTTCAATTTTGATTGAAAAACCTAGCTCATTTTTAATCATTTTGATAAGACTATGTATAATACCTCCCTTTGAAATATCATTACAACTTTCTATTAGATTGCTGTTAAAGGATTCGAAAAGAAAATTCTTATGTTTATTTTCTAACTTAAAATCAGGATCACAAATATCATTAAAAGCACTAATTTCAGTAAATCCCAATTGATCCTGAAGGAAATAAGGACTATTTTTTGGAGACAGAAAACTTCCGATCATTAGTATTTGCTGATCATTTTTTTGAAAAATATTAGAGATTATTTTCTTATAATCTGAATTATATCCAACACAGCCAATTACAGGAGTAGGCTTGATAGGTTCATCATTGGTTTGATTATATAAAGAAACATTTCCTGAAACTATAGGAGTATCAAAGTATAGAGCGGTTTCTTTTAAGCCATTTAAAGACAATACTAATTCACCCATAATATTCTGATCTAGTGGGCTTGCAAAATTAAGGTTATTGGTTATAGCCATAGGCTTAAGATTAGAAGCTATTAAGTTTCTATAAGATTCACATACTGTTAGACACATGCCTTTTTCTGGGTTTATCCTGATGTATAAAGGGTTACAGTCTGTTGTTGCTCCAATTGCCTTATTAGAGTTGTGTATTTTAACTATACCGGAAGATAATCCTGGCTCATTAATTGTGTCCCCCATTACAGTTGAGTCGTATTGATCATAGACCCAACCTTTATGTGCATAGTTTATATTTTTTAAAATATTATTTAGGCATTTCTCAAGGTTTAATTTTGATAAATCAAATTCCTTATCTTTTCTTTTTAATGGAAGATTAAAGGGTCTGTCGTATTCAGGTGCCAAATCCACAATAATATCAACAGGTAGATCAACTACTATTTTACCTTCAGATTTAAATATAACTCTTTTTGTATTCGTAATTTTCCCAATGACCTCATAGTCTATTTGCCATTTTTCTAAAATATTTTTAACTTTTTCATCATTTTCTTCAAGAATAACTGCAAGCATTCTCTCTTGGCTTTCTGATAAAAGTATTTCATAAGCGCTCAAAGGCTCCCTTAATGGTATTTTATCTAAATTGATTTCTACACCTAAATTTCCTTTTGAAGCCATTTCAACACTTGATGATGTGATGCCTGCCGCCCCCATATCCTGCATGGATTCAATCAGTTTCGCATCCATCAATTCAAGACAACCTTCCATGAGTAATTTTTCCATAAAAGGATCACCCACCTGAACAGAAGGGCGCTTACTATCCTCATCATCTTCTGAAAAAACATCAGAGGCCATACTTGCACCATGGATACCATCCTTCCCAGTCTTAGAACCAATATAAACAATTAATGCTCCTAGTGTTTTAGGTTCAGAGTAAAATATCGCATCTTTTTGGACATGACCGATTGCCATAGCATTCACAAGGTTATTAAAGTTATAGGAGCTGTCAAATTCACATTCTCCACCTATATTTGGAATACCAATACAATTTCCGTAATGACCAATTCCTTTGACTACACCATTAACTAAGTACTTAGTTTTAAAGTTACCTAAATCTCCAAAACGAATTGAATTCAGAGTAGCTATAGGTCTCGCACCCATAGTAAAAACATCCCTAAGAATACCCCCTACACCTGTTGCAGATCCATTAAAAGGCTCAATATAGCTAGGATGATTATGACTTTCAATTTTGAATGCGATTGCATCATTATCCTCAATATCAATAATACCTGCATTTTCACCAGGACCTTGGATAACTATATTGTTAGAAGTTGGAAGTTTTTTAAGCCATTTTTTTGAAGTTTTGTAACAGCAATGTTCATTCCACATAGCAGAAAAAATACCTAACTCCTCAATAGTTAACTCTCTTTTAAGATAGTCATTGATCACACCGTATTCTTCCAAAGTTAAACCATGTTGTTTTATTAGATCAATATTCATGAAAGAAGAGACTCTAATATTAATTGACCATCTTGAGATTGGTGAAAATCCCGAAAGGCCCTTTCGGGATGAGGCATTAGACCAAGGACATTTTTTTCTTTATTTGTAATACCTGCGATATGATTTAGGGAACCATTAATATTTGACTCAATATTAGAATTACCATCCTTATCACAATAGAGAAAAGCAATTTGTTCGTTGTCTTCTAAAGATTTAAGTCCTTCTTTTGAATTGTAATAACTACCTTCATTGTGAGCTACTGGAATTGATAAAATTTTATTATTTTGAATTTTCTTATTAAAAAAATTATCATTACTTTTCTTGATATGACAATTTTTAGATATAAATTTTAGTTTAACATTTCTGTTCAGCGCTCCACTCAGTAGTCCAATTTCAGTAAGAATTTGAAATCCATTACAAATTCCTAAAACGTACCCACCTTTTTTAGAATGTTTTAAAACCTCTTTAATAATAGGGCTCTTGGAAGCCATTGCTCCAGAACGAAGATAATCACCAAAACTAAAACCACCTGGTATAATAATGATATCTACCTTAGGAATAGTCTGATCATTATGCCAAATTTTATGAGGGGCTTGTCCTGTGATTAGTTCCAAATAAATTTGAGCATCTCTATCGCAGTTTGAGCCAGGAAATGTTATCACGGCTGACTTTAAGGCCATTAAAGAACTTCGTATTCTTCAATAATATCGTTTACTAAAAGCTTACTACAAATATCTTTGATGTAAGTGCTTTTATTTTTAATGTCTTCAGGAAGGTCTAACTCAATTAACTTACCTTGGCGAACATTTCTACATTCACTGAAACCTAAATTATTCAAAGATTCCTCTATATTTTTTCCTTGAGGTTCTAATATTTGTTTTTTTAATCTAACTAAAATCTTTACCCTCATATCTTAAGACCTAGTCTACTCATTACTTCTAAATAGGCTTCTTCAACTCCGCCTAAATCTCTTCTAAATCTATCTTTATCTAATTTTTCATTAGTCTTAAAATCCCAAAGCCTGCAGGTGTCAGGCGAAATTTCATCAGCTAAGACTAATTCGTTACTTTTCTTACTGATACCAAATTCAAGTTTAAAATCTATCAACTTTAAACCTACGGTATAAAAAATTGATCTTAAGATATCATTAACTCTTAATGAGTAATCATCAATAAGTTCAAGAGTTTCAGGATCACAAAGGCTCATGGTAAAAATATGCTCTGGGCTAATATGAGGATCTCCTAATTCATCTGACTTAAGGCAATACTCAATTAAAGCGTCTGGTATTTTAGTGCCTTCTTTGATTCCAAACTTCTTTGAAAGAGACCCAGCAAAGTAATTTCTAACTAAAACTTCTATAGGAACAATATCTACTTTTTCTAATAACTGAGTATTTCTATCTATTTTTTTAATAAAATGAGTCGGAATATCCGCATTATTTAAAATTTCATAAAGATAAGAACAAATAGCATTATTAATTTTGCCTTTATCTTTAATGGAACCTTTTTTTAAATTATTAAAAGCTGTTGCATCATTTTTATAATAAGCGTGAACTTCCTTTGTATTTTTTTGGTAAATAATTTTAGCTTTACCTTCATAAAGTTTTTTAAGTTTAGTTTTCATTTAGTTCGCCGATCTCTTGAATATAAATTCAACTTTTTTGTTCAAATCTTTATTTGAAAATATTTTATCTATTTTTAATGAAAGATTAAGTTTTTTTAATAAATAATCATTAAGTAAATTTTCTTTAAAACTTTTATCTCCATTCCAAGTTTCTAGAGCACATCTTTGAACAATTTGGTATGCGTCTTCTCTCGAAACTTTATTATCTACTAAAAATATCAATATATTTTGAGAGTAAGGTAGTCCTTTTAATTTATTCAAATTATTAAGCATATTGCTTTTATGAATTACTAAATTATCAATAATATTGATTGTTCTTTGAACGGCAAAATCTAATATTATTGTAGCATTAGGAGCGTTAATTCTTTCTACACTTGAATGACTTATATCTCTTTCATGCCAGGTAGCAATATTTTCTAATGCTGGGATTGCTAAAGACCTAACAACTCTTGTAAGGCCAGAAATGTTTTCTGATAGAATGGGGTTTTTTTTATGAGGCATAGCAGAACTTCCTTTTTGCCCTTTACTAAAACCTTCTTCAACTTCTAGAACTTCTGTTCTTTGCAAATGTCTAACCTCAGTTGCTAGCCTATCAAGAGAACTAGCTATAATTGAGAATGTACAGAAAAGCTCTGCGTGCCTATCTCTTGGTATGATTTGAGTAGATACATTTTCAACTTTAAATTTTAATTTTTGAGCAACATATTTTTCTATTTTGGGATCTATATTAGAATAATTTCCAACAGGTCCTGACATTTGTATTGTCTTGATTTGATCGATTGAATTCTTAAGTCTTTTTATGTTTCTTTTATTTTCCTCAAAAAAACCTAGCATTTTAAGCCCAAAAGTTGTGACTTCAGCATGTATTCCATGACTCCTACCAATACAAAGTGTATTTTTATACTTTTTGGAAATTTTTAATAAAGATTTACTAAGTTGCTCTAGCCCATTAAGTACATAACCAGAGGATTGATTCAATTGGATGGAAAAAGAAGAATCTAAAATATCACTTGATGTTAACCCCTTATGAATAAATCTAGATTCATCACCAACATATTTTGCGACGTTAGTTAGAAAAGCTATAACATCATGCTTAGTTACTTTTTCAATCTTTTCGATTTCTTTAACTTTGAAATTTGCTTTTTTTTTAATCTTAGAAGTTGTACCCTTTGGTATATATCCATATTTTTCCATGGCCTCACAAGCTAAAATTTCTAAATCAAGCCAAATTTGGAATTTGTTATTATCTTCCCAAATATCTTTAACAATTTTTCTAGAATAGCGTGGTATCAAGTATAAAAAACTCCTTTAGGAGATTCTGTTAGAATCTCGGCTTTATCGTCATTTATGTATATCGTATGTTCGTATTGAGCGCTAAGTGTTTTATCTCTTGTGACTGCTGTCCACCCATCAGGAAGTACTTTTGAATTATATTTTCCAATATTTATCATTGGCTCAATGGTAAATATCATACCAGAGACAAAATTCGTAGAATTATAATGTGGGTCGTAATAATGAACTATGCTTGGGTTTTCATGAAATTTTTTACCCACCCCGTGTCCACAAAAATCCTGAACAACGCTAAAATTATTTAAATTTGCTATTTCATCTATTTTTTGACCTATCTTTGATAACTTTTCACCAGGTTTAACAACTTTTATAGCCTCAATTAGACATTCATGAGTAACCTTCATTAAGTTAGAGGCTTTAACTGAAATATCTCCTACTTTGAACATTCTTGAAGTATCTCCATGCCAACCATCAACTATTGAAGTTACATCAACATTGAGAATATCTCCTTTTTTAAGTATTTTATTTTTATTAGGAATACCATGGCAGATCACATGATTTAAAGAAATGCAAGATGCCTTAGGAAATCCCCTATAGAATAATGGAGCCGGAGTGGCTCCCATCTCCTTGATTCTTTTAAAGCAAAATTCATTAATTTCATCTGTTGAGTTACCTTCTTGAATAGTCTGAATAACCTCATCTAAAACAATTGATGATATTTTCGAAGCTTCTCGACATGCGTTTATTTCATTATTCTTATATGTTTTAATTATCATCTACGATTTTAATTTCTTTTATTATTTCTATTCCTTTTTCATCAACCTTACATGAAAAAGCAATAAATTTTACACCATTTTTTTTAGCAACAAGAGAATTCTTATAATATTCACTATCAATATCTTTGGCTATCTTAAATTTTGTAATATCTGATCTCTGAATTAAGTAAATTAGATAACAGTCTATATTTTTATTTACAGTTTTTGATAATTCTATTAAATGTTTAGATCCTCTAGTAGTGATTGAATCCGGAAACTCCCCAATACCTTTTTTTCTAGACATAGTTACTGATTTAACTTCAATATAAGTTTTACTATTATCCTCTTCAAGTAAAATATCAATTTTTGAGTTCACTCCATATTTAACTTCTCTTTTTAAATTACCTTTAAATTTTTTAAAAATTTTTTTATTTAAAATAGCCTGCATAATAATTACATTGGGTAGACTTGTGTTAATTCCTACAAAAACGTTATTTGATTTAATGGCTTCAAGTCGATACTGTAATTTTGCCTTATTGTTAACCACTTTTGCTACAAGAACATCACTCCCTTCCTCTAGAAGCCCTTTGAGTGAGCCAGTGTTAGGGCAATAAGAAATTAAAATTTTGCCATTTACATTAATGTCAGCAAAAAATCTTTTATAACGTTTGATTAAAGTCCCCTTTAATATTATATCTTTATAGATCATCAATTATGTCCAAAGGTAAAAAATTTAAAAATGCTGCACTATTAATTATTGGTAATGAAATTCTATCAGGTAGAACCCAAGATAAAAATATAAATTATTTAGCCAAACAACTTTTTTCTTATGGAATAAGTCTGGAAGAAGTGAGAATTATACCTGATATCAAATCTACAATAATAAAAACCATTAAATCTTTAAAAAGTAACTTTAACTATATTATCTCAACGGGAGGTATAGGGGCTACTCATGATGATATAACTGCAGAGTCAATTTCTTCAGCTTTAAAAAAAGATTACTGTCTTAATAAAAAAGCATTAAAAGAATTAGAAAAATACTATAAAAATAAATCAGATTTAACTGATGCAAGAAAAAAAATGGCCTATATGCCGAAGGGTTCAAAAATTATTCTCAATAAAGTTAGTGGAGCACCGGGATTTCAAATAGATAATATTTATGTATTTGCAGGAATTCCAATTATAGTAGAAGCTATGATGAAAGAATTTCTAAAAAAAATTAAATCAAATACAGTAATTCATTCCAAAAGTTTAAAAACGCACTTTTATGAAAGTATGATTGCGCAAAAATTAAAAAATATAGAGGTAGTATTTCCTGATGTAAGAGTAGGTAGTTATCCAATATTTGATGGAAAATTTAGGGGAGTTGAAATTGTAATGAATTCCTACTCAAAAAAGAACATAAGCTTAGCTTTTAATCGTCTAAAAAAGGAATTAAATAAAAAGATATAAGTTCTAATCAAATTATTATAAATATTAACATGATTTATATGGCGAAGTAGCTCAGTTGGTTAGAGCAGGGCAATCATAATGCCAAGGTCGGGGGTTCAAATCCCTCCTTCGCTACCATTATTTTTATAGAAATATTAAATTCAAAAAAGTGAGAAATTTATTTTTTATATAACTTGATTGAATAGACTTATTTGAAATGATTTCTTTGTCACTGTTTTCGATGAAATATTTAAAAGATTTCATAACGGTTTCTTTATTACTAAACTTAGGCTGCCAATTAAGTAATAATTTAGCTTTACAATTATCAAAATAAATTGAACTTCCATA
>MDTF01005007.1_pt1 | contig 10399 bp, 7 predicted proteins | sample 811191 | NCBI WGS metagenome assembly MDTF01 (sample SAMN05326649, study PRJNA326480) | marine metagenome | isolation source: seawater | place: Southern Ocean | collected 2011
CATCCTGCCACGAATATTAAAACTATCAATTTCATTGAAATCTTCATCGGTTAAAACCGCAGCAACTTGTAACAATGAGTCAAATGCCTCATTTAAGCCTGAAGTTTCAAAATCGTAAAATGCGTATTTCATAATAATATTTGGGATTCTCTATTATACCATAATTTAAAAAAATATGTCATTAGGAATGCTAGAAAGAACAAAATATACATTCCTAATGACTTTTAGCTATTCTCAGTATTAATAAAGTATCAAGTAACGTATCTTGTGAATAGCATTAATACTAAGTTATGGTCTAGCTAGTAACCATATGACTAGACTATTCCTAAATCAATCATTTACAAACAAAGACTAAAAAATAAACAATTGATTTAGATACATTAAGCTAACGACAACAAGCTATATTTCTTCCATAAAAATTTCTTAAGTGCCGTAATATGAAAATCCAGCCCAGAATAATGGATGAGTGAATTGCTCTATTTTTTTTAATTCTATAATTGCTTGTTGAAATGCTTTAGCTCTTGGCATCTTCTTTGTTTTTAAGTTATTTATAAATAGCTGCATTAATTGATTAGTGGCTTCAGTCTCTACTGGCCAATGTGAGAGGATGAGAGACTCGGCACCAGCAAAAATAAAAGACTCTGCAAGACCAGACAAGGAATCACTATTCTCATATTGTCCTACAGCAGTATTACAAGCTGATAAAATTACAATTTTTGCACTTAGATTTAATGACGCTATTTCTCCAGGGGTTAGAATCCCATCATCAACTACTGTACTTTGTTTCGGTAAAGATAAAACTAGTCCAGACTGGCTATTCTCTATATTTTTTTCTGCTGGAAGTGTATGAGTTGCAAAACTTATAATATCGTATTTCATTAAATCTAATGATTTTAATTTTTTTTCTGAAGCATCTTCTTTTAATAGAAGTTTAATATTTTCATTTTTAAAATTATTACTAATACTTTTTAATTCATCTTCTGTTTCTGGAAGTGATTCTAGTGATCTTAATGTTTCAATATTTGCTAGTTGATTAGATCTAAAGATTGTGTTTAGAAAATTTTTTCTATCCATTTTTGGAAATTTATTAGATATATTTTTTGTCTTATTAAAAATTGGGTTGCCAACACCTAAAAATGTTTGGTATGTGTTATAAGTCAATGAAATATTTTTTACTTCAAATACGCTAAGGTTTATAGCATTGGTAATTTCAAACTCGTCGATAAGATATTTTTTTGTATTTCGGTCTCTTAAAATAGATAGTGGTATTTTTGAAAGTTCTTCGTTTGTTATAAAGGTAATTTTTTTAATATTTTCCAGATAATTATTGTCCTGAAGTTGCCTTATCAACATATCATACAAATTTTGTATAGAATCATTTATGTAATAGTAATCTTCCCTAGGCTCAATAGTGCCATTAACTTTCTTGTCGATACCTAGAATTATATTTTCTACATTAAATTTAATGCCAATGTCTATGGCTAAATTTGATGGAAGAGGTTTAAATAAATGGACTAAGTTTTTACTAATAAACCATGTATAGTAAGAATTATTAGCATTGAATGGGATAATTATAGAGTCATTTTTTCCAAGCAAGCTCTGAACCTGATCAAGTTCATATAATTTTATATTCATTGACCTTTCTATATTAGGAGAAATATTATTTATCTGCTTATTGATCTCTTGTAATTTATCATTTTTTTTCTGAATATAATTTAAGTTAATATCTATTATGGTATGGTCTTTATTGTTCTGTTGTATTTGATTTTCTTGTAATTTATTAATTTCACTGGTTATTAATTCATATTCTTTTAGCAACATTGATAATTCATTATTCTGTAGAGTCATTCTATTGTATAAATTTGAATACGTTTGTGTAACCTGACTATATGATAGCAACTGTGTTGCTTTAAATGCATTATTTAGGTAGTTATATGCAACCGCGCCTTTACTTTTTTCTTTTATTAAATCTATATTATCAACCTTTATTAATTCGGATGGATAAAGATTAACTAAAGTTAATTGAGTATTTTCTCTAACTACCAAGAATTCTGGATTAGGCGAACTTTCAATATATAGTAATATATATTTATCTAAATCAGAATAAAAATCCATATCATTAATTTTTATATGGTCAAAATTATAGCCATCAACCGCAATAATATAGTCACCTTTTTTAAGTCCAGCTAAACTTGCCGGTGATTTTTCTCTTACTGAAATAATTTTTACTGTTCGTTTAGATAAAATATAATTATTTTGATCGCCAATTCTTATAGACTTGTGATTATGATCAGCATCTATTATTTCAACATCAATACCGACATCATATTTTTTTAGGTTTTTATAATTATTAATATGTACTGCTTGTATTAGGCCTTTCAAACTTTGCTCATAACTATAAGTTTTTAATGAATTTAAAAATTCTCGTTGGTTTAAAGTGCCGTAATTATATGCTAAACTACTTAAATTAAGGGTTTTTTCTAAAGCCTGATAACCTTCATTGGTGGTTATCAAAAAATTTTTTAAATCATTATCCTCCCAATAATATCTACTTAAATCATTATAGCCCCTAGAAACTTCAGCATATCTATGTTGATTGTTCTCGTTTATTAAGCTATTTAAGTTTTTAATGCTCTCGATTTTATTATCGATTATACATTTTCTATCATTTTTGGCATAGCAGTAGTTCTCAATTGTGGTAACATAAGCACTAAATAGCGAATTATTCATGTAATCCTTTTTATAATTTTTAAATTTATTGAGTGTAGCTTTTGCTTCTATAAAGTGACCTTCACTAGCTAGCTCCGATGTTAGTCTTCCTAATAATAAATAATAGAATTCAAAAAAATTTGTTTGAGAATAGCCCCAATGCGAAGCATCTTGATGCAAGTTCTTCTGTTCTACAATTTTTATTATCTTAGTAATTTCATCAATATTATTTTTCTTAATAGAATAATTAGATAAAGAGTTTAATATCTGCATGTTTAGGCCTATAATCATATTATCATTGTTTGATAGGCCAAGCTCTTCAGCTATGTTTAGTGCTTCATATAATTTGTCTAGGTTTTTTGCATGTTTTTTTTCTTTTATTTCTATTGTTTCATATTTGGTATTTTCTATTTTGACTGAATCGTAAAAGTATAGTTGCATCAAAGCGTATAATAAGTAAGTGTCTCGTACACCACTATTGATAGAAGTTAAATAGAGACTTTTAACAAGATCTTCTCGCATTTGTAGAAATTTCAAATAATTTTTACTATTTAGATCTCTACCATTATAAATTTTTAAGGCTGTCGCGATAAAATTTCTTTCTGTAACATCATAATCTTTATTTAAGTCTATATAAGATTGAAAAACTTCAAAACCTTGGTCATATTGTCCATTTCTATTGTAGTAATGAAACAATGGAGTGGCTAAATCTCTACAGAGGTAATTTCCATATTTTGATTCAAACTTTAAGCCTTTATCAAAACAAGTTTTTGTAAGCTTCTTAATATTATCCTTATAATCAAGATTGAATGCAATGAATGGAAAATATTCATTTCTAAAATCGATGTCAGTAAAAATATGATCTTTTAAATTGGTGTCTTTTATTAATTCATTATTAATTGATTTATTAAATTCATATAAATCACTCAAATGCTCTAAAATTATTTCTTTATCTTGATTGTCTCGAATAATACTTGATAAAAGAGTGTGCTTATAACCATTGTAATTATTATAATCTTTTTTAATATCTTCAATATTTCTTTTATCTGTAATTTTAAAAAAATCATCATACTCCCTAATATTATTTTCTATTAAATTTTGTTCATAATAAAAAATTGTTTTTTTTAAATAAAATCTGTGTTTTTTACTTAATAATCTACTTTTTTCAGCAGCACTATGCTCATATAAGTGATCAAGTGCAAGAGTCTCATATATCCATATAAGTGTAAATGGTTGGTTATTTAAGATATTTTCAAAGTGTTTTTCGGCAAATTTATACTTTTCATAAAATGATAGATCTATTTTTCTTCCACTACGCGTAATAGAATTTTGTATATAGTAGATCTCCATAAGAATTGAGAGCTCATTAAAATTGACATCGTTTTTATTAATCTTTTTTGAATGTACACGAGACAATTCTTCAATAAAAAAATCTCTTCTATCGATTAAATTTTTGTCTTTATCGCGAGGTCTATTATCTTGTATCTCAAACCATAAGGTAACAAGATTATATTTATCGTCTTCAGCAGCTTGTAAATTTGTAAAACTAAAAGTAAATAAAGTAAGTATTAAAAAAAATATAAATTTTTTATAGCCTCTTTGATACGTCATATTTACCATTATCTTCATAATCAATCATTAGGATATCAAATCTTCCATCTTGTTCTATGTCATATTCTTCATAGCGATCATTATCTACCCAATAAACACGTGAGTCATACTTCCCATTTTCATCATCATCGAAAAGTATATAATCCATGCCTGAAGCAAAGCCTGTTTCTAAGTTATAGTCGTCATCAATAAAAATAGCATCAGCAATGAGATTGCCTGAAAAATCATAGAGTATTGTGTCTATGATACCATCATTATTATCATCTAGTTCTTTAAGAATAAGTGGTTCTTGAGTGAGTTCATTAAATTCATTTACACTGTAAGGCTCATCTATATCTTTATTTATAAACTCAACTAACTCATTTGCGGCAATGGAAAAGTTTAGGTTTTGAGCATCAACTTTTACCATAGTGTTAATACCTAATATTTTACCATCGTCATTTAATAGTGGGCCACCAGAATTGCCACCTGTAATAGCACAGTCGACTTGTATTACATCTGCAATATGCCAAATTGATTTATCTAATTCCTTAGCCTTATCTTCTTCAGATAAATCTAAAGAACTTAAATATTTTTCAGTATAGTAACTCCATTGTTGATTAGGCCTTATTTGACTAATTGTACCCTTAGTGTAGGTCCAGGTATAGCCTTTTGGATGTCCGATACAATGAGCATTTGTCGACACTATGCTCTCATCAAGCTTAGTGTCAGTTGCTATGTCTAAAGCTTGAAAATTTTTTGGTAAATAAAGTGGTTTAATAAGTGCTAGATCTCGACGCTTATCTACTAGCACCACTTTTGCCCGGTGGATTTCTGTCGGTTTAGCTGCAATCCCAATTGCTGGTTTAAAAACTACTTTTACTTCATCATAGCCTTCTACAACATGCCAATTTGTTAAAACTAAACCATCTTTTACTACTGCACCCGATCCAATGCCACTATCTGTATGAATATATACAACACCACTAGCAAATTTAGTAAAGAAACTTGGTTGACTAGCGCTTCTAAATTTTAATTGATTAGTTTTTGAAATTTCATCAATTATAAGAAAATCTTGTCTAATTTGTTCTATGTTATGTATTTGATTTCTAATATTAATAGACTGATAATAATCTTTTGCGTAAGCGTTGTTTCCAATCATTACAAAGATTAAAATTAAAAATATTCTCATTATGTGGCAATAATTATTAATGTAGTTAATTATGCATCATTTTCTTTGATTAATGAATAAGTAAATCTTGATCTTTTCCATGTATCAATGGTGTACTTTTTATCTATATAACTTTTTTTTGCGACCTCATAGGGTTTATATGCAGTTAGATAGTCTATTTTTCTCTCTTGAGCACTTAAAAGATTGCCAAGCACTAAATTTATAAAAAAATATAAGATAATAAGATTATATGAGTTTTTAAGAGTTAAATGCATGTGCAGAGATCAATTTTTTGTATTTAGGATAGTTTTTAAACGAATTTACATTAATATTCTTCCAACATTGGAATAAATTATCAATTAGAACGTTATGCTATGAGTAATAATAAATTTGATAAGATAATCATGTCGATTTACCGAGATTTAAAAATATATGCTATAGCTACTTGTGGTGGTGATAAGTACCATGACCCTTTACACAATACGGTAGCCTATTTGTTAGAGAGGTTTAAAGCTAAACATAAAGTTCAGCCTAAAGATGGTGGGTCATCATTTTTGTTGACTGATCATCCAAATCTACTTGCTTATGCTAAATTAAAATTAAAAGGGATATGGATTGATAAAAATAAAAAAAAATCTGAAATTCAAATTCCAGTTGATGAAGATGGCAATGAATTAGATTTACCAGATATAGATTACGATGAAGAAAAAGATATAAGATTGCGAACAATGTACAATGCTATGGAAAAAATTAGTGAAAAATGTAGAGAACTACTACTTCAAACTCTTGCTGGTGACTCTCCAGAGGAAATAGCAATTAAATTAGATGTTCCTATCGGAACAGTCGGTAGTCGAAAAAATAGGTGCCAAGAAGAATTAAAGGATGTGGTTAATGCCTAAACATAATATTTCTAATGAAGAAATTATAAAACTAATTGATCAAGAGTTAGATCCTGTTAGAGCTAATGAAATAACTTCACTACTTAAGACCGACAACGAACTTAGAAAAACATATAATGAATTTTTAGAATTAAAAACTCTTATGGTAGAAACTTATCTGCCAATGATTAATGAGCCTATGCCAGAGAAAACTAGGTCTCTAATAAATAGCTATGAAAAGAAAAGCTCGTTTAAACTCTTTGGGTTAATTGGTTTGGCACCATTAGCAGCTATCGGTTGGTTAGGTACCTTTTCTTTAGGTACAATGCAATTAGCTGGATTACAATACTCAGCTACACAAGTTGCAAGTATTGATAATGATCGTATCAATGATTTATTTGAAGTTTCAAAAAATGCAGATAATTCATTTATGGTTTCTACCTCCTCAAAATTTAAGACAAGGGGAGTTGACGACAAAAAAACAACAGTTATCCTTAATAAAGACAAGGAATATATATTTGAAACTCTTACTAAAGATGGAGCTCCAACAGAATTATTATTACGTATTATTCAAAATTTAAATAATCAAGATTGCTTTGAAATTACGACAATCAATGATGCTGACAAAGAAGCTGGAATTATTATTTGTCCACAAGATTTATAGATAAAAATATCTATTGTATTGGAATGAAAAGCATTTCCCCTCCCAAATCCCCTGATTTATTAACTGGGTTATATAGAGGAGTTTGCTGATATTCTGACATTATTACTGGCTTGATGCTCTGATATAAGTTTTCTGCCGTTAAAACTTTTTTATTATCTTTTAATTTTTGTAACATTACATTTGCAAATGCCGAATGTCCATTAGCACCTGAGTCTGATACTGGTTCGAGTCCACCAGAAGTTATTACTTTTCTAGATTTTTTATTATTTAGTTGCTCAAAATATTGTATATCTTGATTAGATTTATTCCTAAATTTACTGCTTCTAATAAGTGATCCTGAATAACATGAATCTGCTATTACCAAGATGTGTCGAGCTTTGATTTTTTTTAAGACATTTGTAATATCATCATTAGATATATCATTACGATAGCTATCTGCTAAACCATCTACTGGGGTCCAATAACCACGCTTAGTGTCTTCATCAATACGTCCATGGCCAGCATAAAAAATTACTAAGCTATCACTTTCATCTAATTGATTTATCAAATTATCGAGACTCAATAATATATCGTTTCTCGTTGCATCTATTAATGGCTCTTTAACTATAAAGCCATACTTATTTTCTAAAATATTTCCAAAAGATCGTGCATCTGCAGTAGCTGTTTCAAGGTCAACAATATTTTCATAATTATTATTACCTATCATTAGTGCATATTGCTTGCCAATATTAATTTGATTTCTTAAATTCGCAAATTGATTTTTTGCGGTTAATTCAATTCGCTTTGCAGTTAGCAGACCAAAATCTTTATCTGGTGTAACATAAGTAGCATTTATTTCAGTAAAACTTTCATTGAATTTACCATAAAATTGACCATGATAATATTCGTTTGCTTTAAATGTATAATAATTTCCAACATCAAATTCATCAAAACTTATTGCCCTCGTTTCAATATTAATTGATCCTGAAATATTATATTGACCTTCAATTTCAAATCGAGAATCAACTTGTTCTGTAATATACTCATAGTCTATGAGACCATCGAATGAATATTTGTTTAATCCAATTCTATTTAAAGAATTTATATTAAATACAACGTGATTTCCAATATCGTTTTCCCAGTGAAATTGGCCACTAAAGGTAGCTGGAAACTGAGTGTAGACTTTTGAAGGTACTCTAAATCCTTGCTGTATAGAATTTAATTTATCTAATTCTTTTTGGACTCTATATATAAAAGCTTGCTCATCTATATTATCTGTGTCCAGATAGGTGTCATATATTTGCATAAGTAATGACCGCGCACTTTCAATATCACGGTCTGTTCCCCATCCTTCTATTTTCATAGTTGCAATATATATCGCTGAGTCAATAAATTCCTCAGAGTCTGCCAAGCTATCTGTGAAGTATTCATAAGCGATCTGAGGGGTAAAACTGAGGGCATTTAATGAGTCTCTAATATTATTAGCTTTATGATAATCTAACTTTCCTTGAAAAATTTTAATTGCAATTATTTTTTTTGATTTATAAATTTGCTTTGGATATTTAGATCTTAAGGTTTTATTACTTTTTAAAAGATCAATAATTTTTTGCTGAGTACTTAATGCAATTATAATATTTTTATTTCTACTTACTCCATACTCAAAAAATAAAGATTTATATTTTAAAGCAGGTATATAATTCTGGTCAGCTAACTTAATACAGCTATCAACAAATAATGAAGTGTCATAATTATTATTAAAATTAATTAGAATATCATCACATAAATAATCTATTGCTTGTTTTTCTTTAAATTCATAATCTTTATTTTCATTTATAAAATATTTAATTGTTGAATAAGCTTTTTCTATTTTAGCTTTGATATTTTTATTTTTAAAATCTTTCTGGCTGTGATACTGGTCAAAAATAGAAATAAAGTATTCTTTCGCTTTAGATTTATCGGTATCTACACCTATTCCAAAGTAATAAATCTTTCCAAGATTAAGTCTACTTCCTATATCTAATGGATTTAACGAAAGAGCTTTATTGTACTCTCTTATTGCTAAGTTTATGTTCGCTTTACCATTTGCTCCTTCTAAGTGTATATCTGCAATATCACTTATTGCATTAAAATCGCCCAGGTCGGTTGCTAAATTATAGTAAAAAAGGGATTTAGACTTATCAATAGAGATTCCAACTCCATTAGCATATATCCAACCTAAACGGTTGTAGGCTCTTGCACATTTTTCTTTTAAAAAAAGATCGCTATCAATTAATTTATCAATGTTTGATTGACATCCAATACTAAATTGATCAAATATTTTGACACTTTTTTTTGTCTCAATAATATCTAAATCTAAAATATCACTAGGAGCATATATCCAACCAAGACTATATTGAACATAATGGTCAAGTTTAATTTTTTGAACACTGTTCCATTCTTTATAGTTGCCTAATAAGGACTTTACTCTATTGTCTAAATAATATTCACAAAAATATATTCCATTTTTTTTATAATCTTTTAAAAAATTGTAATCATTTCTTAACTCATACGTAATTTCATTTTCATATATATTACAAAGTTTGGCTGCGGCTACTATGCTACCTAGTTCAAATGATCTTTTATAATAATTAATTATTTTTAAAACATCTTCTTGAGTATTATTTGGAAAATAATTGAATTTATAATGAGTTCGTTGCCAGTTTATATCTGCTAGATGCTGATAAGCAGTCGCTATTTTTTCTATGTTAATGGGAAGGTTATCTTCAGAAAGCTCGATAAAGGTTATGTAATCCTTTGTTATTTGTACTCGGTCAAAATTCTCTTTACTAAAATTTGTCTCTGCGCGTTCAAAAAAGCAAACAATATCACCTTCAATGGCACATACTTGATTTTCAGCAGAAACAATATTTGTTGTAAATAAAAGACAAAATAATACTAAAAATTTCAACTTTGCAAAATTGATCATTATTCAGCCTAACAATAATTTAATTTCTTTGGAAGAAATTACTATCTGTAACGTTTTGTATTCATACATAACAAAAAATAGGAGAATAAGATGAATAAAACCATACAATTAGTAGCTATTGCAGCATTAGTGGCATTTACTTTTTTTAACTCAAGTGTCTTTGCTGACGTAAAATATAACCCTTTTAATAATTCTTGGGAGCAGACATCCCCATCATCAGAGCTTAAATATAATAACTTTGATAATTCCTGGAATTACGAAGCCCCTGAATCAACTATGCAATACAATAGTTTTGAAAATAGCTGGGATTATTGTTGTTACGAGTGATTGCTAAATTGGGAAATACCGATGCAACACAATAAATATACCAAGGTTTTAATTAAGTCTGCTTTACGCAAGCTGAATAAATTTGAGGATAAAATCATAAAGAAAATTGATAGTGA
>MDTF01018809.1_pt1 | contig 10395 bp, 9 predicted proteins | sample 811191 | NCBI WGS metagenome assembly MDTF01 (sample SAMN05326649, study PRJNA326480) | marine metagenome | isolation source: seawater | place: Southern Ocean | collected 2011
AACAACTTGGAAAAAAAGCTATAAGAAATTATATGGCAATGCAAAAGGGCGATGTTCAGACTACCGTTTCAAATACTACTTTGCTTAAAAAAATTACAGGTTATAATCCCAAAACACATTATAAGATTGGAATAAAGAAATTTTTAGAGTGGTATTCAATTTATTACAAAATGAATAAGCGATAATAGATATTATGGATGTTTTTTTACCAATTGCAGAAGTTTCAGTAAATATAATATCAATATTTGCCTTAAGTGGAGTTGTTGGTGTCCTTTCAGGGTTATTTGGTGTAGGAGGTGGTTTTTTAATGACACCTTTTTTAATTTTCTTAGGTGTTCCGCCAACGTATGCTGTAGCGAATGAAGCAAATAATATTTTAGCAACATCAGTTTCAGGCTCAACAACCCATTATTTAAAAAATACGCTTGATTATAAAATGGGATTAATGATTGTTGTTGGTGGTAGCATTGGAACGTTACTTGGTATTTGGACATTCACTTATTTTAAAGTAATTGGGAAAATTGATATCGTAATTTCATTAGCCTATATGTATATTCTGGCAATTATTGGAACAGCAATGTTAGTTGAAGGGCTTGGTGAAATAGAAAAAGCTAGAAAAAAAGTTATAATTAAAAAGAAATTACATGTACACTATTGGATACATGGTCTTCCATTTAAAATGAGATTTCCAAAATCCAAATTATATGAGAGTGCCTTTACTCCAATTATTATTGGTTTAATAGTTGGATTTATTGCGGCAATTATGGGAATAGGAGGTGCCTTTATTTTAGTTCCTGCAATGATTTACATTATTGGAATGCCAACTAGATTAATTCCTGGTACATCGTTATTTGTAACTATTTTCGTAAGTGTGATTGTAACTTTTCTTCATGCATTCAATTATGGTTCTATTGATTTAATTTTAGTAGTCATGTTAGTTCTTGGATCTATTGTTGGTGTTCAAATAGGGCAAAAATTAGGAGAAACAATTGATAGTGCTGGTTTAAAAACTCTATTAGCAATTTTACTATTGTTGGTTGGAATAGCTATAGCTTATGATACTTTTTTTGCAGTTCATTCAAATCAAGAAATAACTAGAATTGATGTGAATAATTTAAACTCACTATCAATGTTTATTAAAAAACTATCTGTTGAGATGCCAATATTATATGGACTATTTTCAATTTTATTCGCTGTTACATTGGGCGTGGGTGCCGCATTTATTAGAAGATTTTTTTCTAATTTAAGAAAAAAATATTCAAAAAGCTCTTCAATTATTTAATAAATAAATCTTGAATTTTTTGATCTAAATCATTCTTACTTTTTTTTGCAGGTTTGTTGCTATCTATTACTTTAATTTCACCTTCTTCTAAATCATTATGAAAGACGCTAGTAATAATATTTTCATTTTTAATAACTTCATTTATTGAGTTAATTTTTTCAATTAAATCACTTTTATGTTTTTGGAGTTCATTTAAACTTTCCTTTGCAGTTTCAAATCTTTTATCTGATTCAACTAATTTACTGCTAATTCTAATATTTTCTGCTTGATAATATTTTATTTTATTTTCTAAGTTGTTTATATTATCTTCTTGATTATGATTATTTGTATTTACTTTTAAATAGTTAATATTTTTTTCCAGGACTTTATTTCTTTCTCTTAACTTTTCCTCTTCCCCTTTATTTTGATTTACTTTATTTAACTGTGTATTAATCTTTATATTATTGTTTCTTAAAATAATAGTTTGTTCTTTTAATTGAATTAACATTTTTCGTAAACCAAAAAAATTATTTTTTAATAATATATGCTCTTCATTTAATTTTCTATTTTGCTCTTTTAACAAAGCATAATCTAAATTTAAATTTTTATTTTGCTCTTTTAATAAAGTATAATCTAAATTTAAATTTTCATTTTGTTCTCTCAATAAACTAAAGTTAGTTTGAATATTCTTAATATCATTTTTAAGTTCATTTTCCCTATACCTCAAATCAAAAAAATCTTTTTTTAATATTACTTTGTTAAATTCTTCTTCTTTTTTTTTATTCTCCAACAATGAAATATTTTTTGTTAAAAAAATTATTTCTTCTCTCAATTCTAAAATTAACTTAAGTGTATTTTTCTTTATTTTTTTAGAGAAAGTTTTGTGCATACTTTCAACTAACTCATCTATAGTAACTTTCAATTCATTTGAGGAATGTAGGTCCCCTTGACGATACTCATTGGTAGGTTTATTTGTTATCTGTGAATTTTCTGCTTCTAAAATAATATTCTCAATATCTTTTGGGATTGAGTTTTTAAAAATTTTCTCATCTCTTGGTTCTGAGGTTGCATCAAATACTTTATTATGATCTTTAATTAAAATAGGTTCATCAGTGATTAATTTTTTTTTATTAACCTCATCATGATCAATAAGTGATTTTGAGGCATCAATTATTTCAATAATAGAAAATATTTTTATCACAATTCAACCTTAAGTTTTATTGATAAAATGTCAATATTTTTGAATGTATGCTTCAAAAAGTGAGTCAATACGACTCATTTTTTCAAATTAAAGTTATTTTTTTTTGTTTTATTAGTTTTAAAAAAATTTTTGCAATAATTTATAAAAATTATACGAAGTGTAGTTAATGGGTGAAAATGTGAGTAAGACAGAAAATCTATTTATTATGCCTCCAAGATTGATGATATTTTACATGAGGGTGAAATTTAAAAATAATTTTAGTTAACTTCATTACAAAAATACTAGCATTTAACCTTAAAGTTTTTTATAAATAATTCTATTATGAAAAAAATAAAAACTAAAATTTACTGTGATATTGCTGAGTTAAAATTAATTAAAAAGTTTAATAAAAAAAATATTGTTAAAGGGTTTACGACTAACCCAACTTTAATGAAAAAAGCTGGTGCTAAAGATTATAAAGCTTACTCTAAAAAAATTCTCAAAATCTGTCAAAGTAAACCAGTTTCACTTGAGGTATTTGCAGATGATTATAAAAACATGAGAGATCAAGCTCTAAAAATTAATAATTGGGGAAAAAATGTTTATGTAAAAATACCAGTAACTAACTCAAAGGGAATTTTTATGGGAAAGATAATTAAAGATTTAAATAATATGAACATTAAACTAAATATAACTGCAGTATATAATTTTAAACAAACTCAAAAAATTTTAAAACTAATAAACAAAAAATCAAAAGTAATTATTTCAATATTTGCTGGTAGAGCAGGTGATACTGGGAAAGATCCAGTACCTGAATTTAAAAGAAGTATTTCTTTAGCAAAAAAATTTAAAAATGTTGAAATTCTTTGGGCTAGTGTAAGGGAGCCCTACAATTATACTCAAGCAAAACAATTAGGATGTCATATTATAACCATTCCACCTGAGACAATAGAAAAAATAGAAAAATTTGGAAAATCATTTGATCAATTAACTATAGAAACTGTTAAAGCTTTTTATAAAGATGCACAATCTGCTGGTTTTAAGGTTTGATATTTTAAATTTATGTTTAAAAAAATTATCAATAATTCACTAATTTCAAAAAACATTAAGCTTTTACTTTTAATTTCCTTAATTTTTTTTTTAATTAAATGGGGGACATCCTTTTATTTTATTACTGAAGATTTGGCAGCTAAAATTATATTTGAAAGTGTTTCAGATGGATCTTTTTTTTACCCATTGATTAAGTTCTTATCTAATTTAGAGTTCAACAACTCTTTAAACCCAATGATTTCAAATCTAAATACAGTGCCAATGCCTTTTGGCTCCATTCTAATACATACTTTTTTTTATAAAATATTTGGTTTATCGGGGCTGATAATTGTAGATTTTTTTGGAATTTTTTTATTTTTTTTAATATTTTTTAATATTTTTTTATTTTTTAACACAAAATATAATTCAATTTTTTTTACACTGATGCTTTTTTCTATGCCATTAATCTTTGAGGTTTTTCTTAGTAAGTATGTAAACACACCACCAATATCACAGTTTAGAGATTTTTTTACTTTACGTGTTCACAGACCATTTCCTGCCAGTCTTTATTTTTTTTCCGTAATTTTTTTAGTTATAAAAATGAATTATCATTTAATATTTAAAAAAAGATATTTTATTTTAATTGGTGTTCTGCTTGGATTAAGCCTTTCAAGTTTCTATTACTTTTTTATAATTGAAGTTATTTTTCTTAGTTTATTTTTTATTTATAAATTTAAAAGTAAAATTTTAGAAAAACTTTTACAAAATTATAAATGTATTTTAGTATTACTGTTAAGTTTTTTTATTGTTTCATTACCATTCATTATAAATCTCTTTTATACTGAGAATGATGTTCTTGTATCTGCTGCACTAACTGAGATCACAAATGAAAAAAAAATTTATTTATTAAAATATTATTTAAGTAAGGTTTTTGAGTTAAAATTTATTTTTTTAAATTTCTTTTTATTATCTTTGATAATTTTTATTAGAAAATTAAAGATTAAAAATCTTCAAATAGCAGATATTTTTTATTTAATTTATTTAAGCACTTTATTAGCACCTTTTATATTTATTATTTTTACAACCAAAGTGTCTCTCTTACATCACTTTAATAACAGTATTGTTATGTATGCAAGTTTATCATTTTTGATATCTTCGATTATTATTTTTCAGAAGAAGTTTAATTTTAACTTAAATTTATTTATTATTTTACTAGTTATTTTATCAATATTTTCAATCCAACTAATTCAAAAAATTAGTAATTACAAAGAAATAGACACTAAAAGATATGAATTTAATGAAGTTGTAAAAATTATTAAACTTAATCAAAAAAAAATAAATTTAGATACACTTTTAACTTTTAATACAGAATTTATGACATGGGGTATTTTAAATGACAAAATTAAATACTTAAATTTAACAATGATTGGTATGACGCCAAAAAATCATGACCTACAAGAAAAAGATTTAATTAACGTTTTTAAGTTTCTGAATTTAGATTCAAAAGATTTTATAACTTTCCTTGAAAACAAAAAACAAGGGTGGAGATATTTAAATTATTATACGGCTACATTTTTTCTTCATAAGTACACCGCAAACTCATTATTTACATTTAATGATTCAAAAAACTTTTCAGATGAAATTAATAAATTTATCTTAAATTCATCCCCTTTATATCATCAACAAATAATTATTCCTGAAGAAGAATTTATTAGATTGGAGAATAAATTTAGCCTCCATAAAGATAATAATATGCCAAAACCAGACATCATTATATTCAGCAATGATTTATCTTTCGTTAAAAAAAGTGAAATAAATTTATTTAATTATTGCAAAGTTTTTAACGGCAAAATTTACAAGATGTTTATTTCTAATAAAAGTGGTTGCTGATATAAGATTTATTAAATAATTATGGAAATTCTCAAAAAGATAAAACAACCAATCCTAATAACGGGTGCTGCAGGTTTTATAGGGTCAAATCTTGTAAGGTTTCTTGTTTCAAAAAAAATTAAAGTTAACATTATATTAAAAAAAGGCTCTAGCTTGTGGAGAATTAAAGATATTATACAAAATACCAATTGTTATTTTGTAGATTTGAAAGATAAAAGAAATCTTGAGAAAACAATAAAATTTATTAAACCCAAAACTATTTTTCATTTTGCTGCTAATGGTGCCTATGCTAATCAAAATAATCCAACATTAATTAAAGCTAATGTTTTAGATGGAACTATAAATTTATTAAATGAATGTAGTAAATATAAATTTAATATTTTTATTAACACTGGATCTAGCTCTGAGTATGGTTTTAAAAATAAAAAAATGAAAGAAACAGATTTACTCGTTCCTAATAGTTACTATTCTATGTTTAAAAGTTCTGCTACTTTATTCTGTCAACACGAGTCTTTATTGAAAAATTTACCAATTATTACTGTCAGGCCTTTTCACGTATATGGCCCCTATGAGGAACCTTCTAGATTAATACCTACAATATTAAAAAACCTTATTGAAAAAAAAACCATTAAGTTAGTTTCTCCCAATATTTCAAGAGATCTTATTTATATTGATGATGTTGTTAATTTTTACATTTCCATTTCTAAAAAAAATAAACTAAGAGGAGAAATTTTTAATCTTGGTTATGGTAAAAATACAACAATTAAATCAATATATGAATATTTAAAAAAAATTACTAAATCAAAATCACTTAATAAATGGAATACGATGAAAAATCGTAAATGGGATCAAACTATTTGGTTTTCAGATATGTCTTATGTAAAAAAAAAACTGCAATGGTACCCAAAAATAACTTACAAAAAAGGCCTATACAAAAATTTGATATGGTACAAAAAATTCTATGTCAAAAATAATTAATAAGTTTAGAGACAATTGTTAAATAAAAATTTAATATTTTAAATTTAACTTATTTTTTTTTAGCTATTAAATATAAATTCCCAGCTTTAAATCCAACAGTTATATTTTTCAGTATTGTAAATATTTTATTATTAAATATTTTTTTAATAAATGATGGAATTGGCAGCATTTTAATCCAATAATTTATTGAGTAATAGTTTTTTAGATTACAAATTTTTATTTCTTTAAAATGATGTTTATTAAAAATTTTTTTGATTGCTTCTTTATTAAAAACAGCAACATGTTCATCATTTATAATTGGGTGTTTATCTTTAAAAACTTTTGATAAAATATGTCTTTCATCATGGCTAATACAAATAACTATTCCCCCTGGTTTAAGTATCCTATAGATGCTGTTTAAAAATTTATTTGGATCAACAACGTGTTCAATAATCATAGCAACAAACACTACATCATACATTTCATAGCTAGATTGATCCTCATTAGAAAAAATGCCATTATATATAAATTCTTTAATTTTATTATCTGCAAAAGATATAGCTGCATTTGAAGGTTCAATACCTTTAACATTCTTAAAGCCCATTTTAATAGCTTCTTTGAGCATAAATCCATTACCACACCCTATTTCTAAAAAATTATCCTTATTATTTTTGAGAATTTTAAGTCCATCTATTAGAGTTTTTGAATATGATTTTGATAAACCTTTTAATTCGTCAAAATAATCAAAAGTGCTCTCAACATATAACTGATTAGAATGTTCCTCATTGTATATTTCACTCGCATAAAGTAAGCTGCAATTTAAGCATCTTAACATTTCGTAATGGTAGCCATCAGGATTTTTTCTACCAGCAAAATTCGTATTGATTAAATTATCTGGAAGTTTTCTCTTATATACTAATATAGAATTGTTTCTTGTCTCACAAATGGGGCAGTCTTTCTTTTGCATTACATTTGGTTTATTATTAAATTTCATAATATTTTTATACATTATTTATTTTTAATGTTAATATCCAAATTTATGACATAATTTTCTAATATGATGTTTAATATGACAAAAAAAGACAATATCAAAGTATAATTCAATGGTGAAAAATATAAGCATTAATAATCTATCTAAATTGTCTTTATTTTTCAAAAAAAAAATTATTGATATTTCCTATGCAAAAAAAGCACACCACATTGGTTCATGTCTTTCATGTATAGATATACTAGTAGCATTATTTTTTGGTGTTATGAAGTACTCCAAAAAAAATAGGAGTGAACAAAATGATTTTTTTATAATAAGTAAGGGGCATGCTGTATTAGCTTACTATTTAATATTAATGAAAAAAAATTTTTTTTCTGAGAAATACTTAATGAAAAATTTTTTAGAAAATAATGGTACTTTAGGTGGACACCCAGATAGAAATAAAAAACTTGGGATTGACTATTGCTCTGGTTCTTTGGGGCATGGTATTTCAGTGGCTTGTGGTGTGGCACTGGCATATCTTAAGGATAAAAAAAAAAATAAAGTGTTTGTTTTAATGGGAGATGGAGAGTGCAATGAAGGAATGGTTTGGGAAGCTATACTTTTTGCTGGTCACCAAAAACTTAACAATCTTTTTGTTGTAATAGATTATAATAAATTACAAGGGTTTGGTTCAACCACAGAGATTCTAAACTTGTCTTCACTTAAAAAGAAAATTAAAAGTTTTGATTGGAATGTTTTAGAAGCCGATGGTCATAATGTGGGGAGTCTAGTAAATCAAGCTAAAAAAATGATCTCAAGTAATAATAAACCAAACCTCATTATAGCAAATACTGTTAAGGGCAAAGGTATTTCCTTCATGGAAAATAGGTTTGAGTCTCACTATCAAGTACTAGATAGTAAAGATTATTTACAAAGTTTAAAAGAAATAACAAAAGTAAAATAAAAACTTATGAGATTTATATTTGTTAAAGAACTAATAAAATATGCAAAAAAAAACAAAAATTTATATTTAGTCACAGCTGATTTAGGCTATAGAGCCTTTGAGGAATTTAAAAAACTTTACCCTAAAAGATTTATTAACGTAGGTGTTGCTGAAAATAATATGGTTGGTGTTGCAGCGGGATTAGCTTTATCGGGTAAAAAAGTTTTTGTTTATTCAATTTTACCTTTTTTAGTTTTTAGATCATTGGAACAAATTAGAAATAATATATGTCATAATAATCTTGATGTAACTCTGGTCGGTGCTGGTGGAGGATTTAGTTATGGACCTCAAGGAATATCCCACAATACATCTGAGGATATTTCAATCATTCGATCTTTACCTAATATAAATGTTTTTAACCCTGGTAGTCGTTTGGAGACTGAGTTAGCAATGAGAATCATTTATAAAAGTAAATCTCCATCCTTTATAAGACTGGGAAAATGTCCTGAAAAAGATTTTTATAAGAATAATGTTAGATTGAAAATTGGAGACGGGTTAGTGGCATCCAACGGAAAGGATATTACAATTTTCACTTCCGGAAATATTCTTGAAAATGTTTATAATGCAGTTAGTAGGGCTAAAAAATTAGGTTTCAGTATTAAACTAATAAGTTTACCCATTATGAAGCCGATTAATTTAAAGTTTATACTTGCAAATCTTAATTCAAAAAAAATATTGTCTATTGAAGAAAATTCATCTGTAGGAGGATTAAACTCAATTCTTGCTTCTATTTATGTGAAAAAAAAATTAAAAAATATAAAATTTGAATCAATCGCATTAAAAGATACAGTTCACAAATCAATTGGAAGTCAAAAACATTTGAGAAATATTAATATGTTGAGTAGCGAAAAAATTTATAAATTTATAGTCAAGTATTTAAATGAGTAAAATTAATGAATTAACAATATCTGCTGTAATTGCATGTTACAAAGATGGTGAAGCTATACCTTTAATGCACGACAGACTAACAGACGTTTTTCAAAAGATTGGCTGCAAGTATGAGATTATTTTTGTAAATGATGGAAGTCCAGACGACTCTGAAAATATACTTACAGATATATGTTCTAAAGATCTTAATACTACAGCAATATTTCACTCTAGAAATTTTAATTCACAAAATGCATTTACGTCTGGTATGAAGCAAGCAACTGGTGATGCTGTTGTTTTATTAGACGGGGATTTGCAAGATCCACCAGAGTTGATAGAAAATTTTACAAAGAAATGGATGGAAGGTTACGATGTTGTTTATGGATCTAGAATAAATAGAGATACATCAAAAATTATGAATTATGCATATAAAACTTTCTATAGAATTTTTAATAAACTTTCTTATGTGGAAATTCCTCTTGATGCGGGTGATTTTTCATTGATGGACAGAAAAGTTGTTAACGAGATAAATAAAACCACTGAAACTGACAGATTTATCAGAGGATTAAGAGCCTGGGTTGGTTTTAAACAAATAGGAGTACCCTATGTTAGACCTGAAAGAAAATTTGGAAGATCAACAAATAATTTTTTTATGAACATGAGGTGGGCTAAAAAAGGAATTTTTTCTTTTTCATATCTTCCTTTAGAATTCATGTCTTTCTTTTCTTATCTAATAACTTTAATCTCTGCATTCGCTTTAGTTGTTTATCTAATTTTTTATTTCATATTTCCTGATCCACCGAAAGGAATTACAACCTTGATAGTTTTGGTATTGTTTATTGGAAGTGTTCAACTACTATCAATTAGTATTTTGTCAGAATATATAGGTAAAATTTTAGAGGAAACGAAAAAAAGACCAAATTTTATTATTAAAAAAATTTTAAATGATAAAAAAAAATAATTATTTTTTTAAATAACTTAGGTGATGAAAGACTATAGCTGCACTATTTGAAATATTTAAACTCTCAACATTTTTATTTATATCAATCTTTACTAAAAAATCTGCGTACTTGCCAGTATGTTCTCTCATTCCGAATCCCTCAGAACCAAATAACAGAACATTTTTTCCTTCCCATTTAACTTCGGTAAATTTTTTTTCTCCCTTTGCATCAAATCCATAAACCCAAAAATTTTTTTCTCTAAGATTTTTAAGTGTTGAGTTAATGTTTGAAACTTCA
>MDTF01008483.1_pt1 | contig 10394 bp, 7 predicted proteins | sample 811191 | NCBI WGS metagenome assembly MDTF01 (sample SAMN05326649, study PRJNA326480) | marine metagenome | isolation source: seawater | place: Southern Ocean | collected 2011
TATATTTGCAACCGTTTTGGCGTGGTAGCTCAGTTGGTTAGAGCGCAGGATTCATAACCCTGAGGTCGGGAGTTCAAATCTCCCTCACGCTACTAGATACAGAAGACCCTTTTTAGGGTCTTTTTTTATGTCCAAAATATAAATAGTCAAACAATAGTACAACATTTTCAATTTTTGCTATTTCTTGTCTTTTTGATCGATTTTGTGTAGTTTTGTTTGGCAACTATAGATATTATGAAAGCATTAGAGTTTTTAGCAATAGACGAACAGGTTAAATTAAATGACTTAAAATTAGAAAAGGAAATGAAAGATATTGTCTAATGAGATTGTTTTGTTGTTATTTTAAACTCTTCAGCTGTTCTTACACTTGCATTGTCTAATAGTTCTTGTAAAATGGTTCAGCTGTAAATTTCATAAACTCATCTGTTTTAATATTACTTCTGCTGATTACTTGGAAAGGCTCTAATTTTGAGATTTCTGACTGTAAATCTTTTGCTGTTTTATTGCTGCAACCTAAAATATCTTGAATTGCTTTTGCTGAAGTTCCTTCACTTTGGAAGATGTATGAAAACTCCAACAACTCTTGGAAGTTGAAAAACTTTTGCTGATAATCTGATGGTGATTGAGAAGCAAAGAAAACAACAATTCCTTTTGAACGACCTTCACGTATAATTTTTTCTAAGAAGATATTTTTCTGTCCCAAATAATTATGTGCTTCATCAATTACTAAAATGGTTCTTAATGTTCTTCTTCCGTCTTTTATAGGACTGTCTGGTAGTGATGCCATTTCTTTATACAAACGTTCAATAACCAAGTAACCTATAAGTTCTTTTAATACAGGCATCTTGTGAACGTCTATAATCATTGAGCGATTACTAATTTTCTCCATTGGAGGCAGACTTGAACCGTGAGACCAAAACAAGTTGAAGTTAGCCAAATCTCTTAAAACTTCAATTAATGAATCGTCTCTTTTTCCTTCTTCTTCATAAGCTGTTAATGCTAATTCTAATATATCATTAAAATCTGGGAAAGGGTTTTCTGATCCTGCACGCATGGCATAACCTGCCACAATAGCTTCTGTTAAAGCTCCTTTTTGCACGACACCTAGTTTAGAGTTAATGGAAGCAAAACTCTCTGCCTTTTCTCTTGCTGATAATTGAATATCTTGTTCGTTATAATCTGGTAGAATAAAAGGACTAACTGGAAGATACTCGTTATTTTGTAATAACTTATATGTTCTTGCTCTTGTTACATCAATAAAGGTTTCACTATCTACTACATCACCTTTGTAATCAAAGAAAATAAAATTGGTTTGATAATCGGATTGAATCCTAATATCTGCTAAAATCTTTAATAAAAACTGTGTTTTACCTACACCAGGTTTTCCCATAATGGCTAAATGTGAATTTGCGTGTATAGCAGTATCATTCAATGCCATTATTAAATCATTATTATGCAGAATATCTCTACCGATAAATATATCTAAATCTTTTGTTTTAAGTTTTTTACCACCTGATAAATGAATAGTTGATACGATTTCTGAATACCACTTATTAATATCCTCACCATTCTTTTGGAATAGGTCCCATAATAAAATAGCACCATTATCTACGTGGTCTTTTACAATTGATTTATTACTGTAAAATTGATTATCATCTAAATTTTCAACTTTATATACTTGATTAATTAATGTTTTAACCAACAGCTCATCTTTACTAAAAAAAGATGTTTTCTTCATTTCTCCTCCAGTAAAATTGGTGCTTTTATTCACTTCTTTTCCTGTATGCACTAAAGAATATGAAAATGCCATACGAGCTAGAATTGCTTTATCTAACTTTGTAGTTGCTCTAAAAGCCCCTATAATTTCATCTGTTTTTAATGATGTATATAATCTATCAGCCATATTCTTATTTTTAATTCCAGAAGTAACCTTCTTTCACGGTGGTTAATTCATTGTTTTGACTAAACTCTAAACTTGCAGCACCTGTAAGATGCGGTTCTAAGTTTTTAAAGTAATTATTATCAACTTCTGTGTCTGTTGAAAGTATGATAACTTGGTTTGCAGCATTTGGAAAGTAATGATTTACTATATTATCACGGTGAATACTATCTAACCTTGATAATGGCGTGTCAATAATTATTGGTAAATTGAGTTGAGAGGTTTGAGCTAAACCCCAAAGTAGAGATAAAGCAAAGACTTCCTTTTCTCCAGCTGATAAGCCAGACTTTCTCATTTCGTGCCCACTTTTATCTCGTATGGTAATTTCGTAGGTCTTATTGTTAATTTCTAAATCTTTAATTAAACCTGACTTACTAGAAAGCATTTTATACATTTCAAAGGTTTTTTCCTGTAATAGATGTACTTTATTCTTTCTTAGTTTTACCATATAAGTCGTCATTAGATTAGCTATGGCATCACATTCTTCTATAAAATCAACTTTCTCTTTAGAAAAATTGTGTTTTTCATAGAGTTTACCAATTTCCAATTCTATTTCCTTAATCTTATTTTCTATATGAACAACTTCTTCATTGCAATTTGATAAACGTACAGACAACCTTCCTATTTGCGTATTACAGCCTTCAATAGTACCTTGTAACTCTCCAAATAGTTCTTTTTCACTATCTGTAGTGCCAGAAGTTTCTAGGCTAGCTTGAATAGAACGAATCTCAAAATCTAGTTCTGATTTTTCTTTGATTAAGTCTTCCAATAATAAAACATCACTTTGCTCTATTTCTTCTATTTTATTAAGGACTTTAGCGGTGTCACGGTCTGATAGATTTAAGATTTTAACCACTTTATCTGCTGACTTGTTTTCTTGTAAAAGCCTCAAAACTCTTTGGTGTAGTTTTTCTTTTTGACTTGTTGTTAGTGGTGCTGCTGTTATCGGTTCTGGTGTATCAAAGTTTTCTACAATTTTTTGTGCCAATACTGCTGCATTTTCTGAGATGGCATCTTGTTTTTTACTTTGGTTTTCTATATTGATTTGTTGTTTAACATCATCAAACAATTTACCTGCTAATGCCCAAGGTAAGTATCGCTCTGTTAGGTTTTTTATTTGATTATCTAATTGATTACTTTTATTAGATAACTGGATACGTTTTTTTTCCTTTTGCTTAATTACTTCAGAAGATTCAGGGTCTAGGTTGAAAATAGCCTTAAACCTATCTTGTGCTTCTTCTTTGTCTGTTTTAAAACGTTCTAATTCTTCCGATAAATCATTTCTTTCTTGAGTTTTGTTTGTGAGTTTACGCTGTTCTTTTTTTAATTCACTTTCTTTAAAGGTGATGTCTTCATCTGTTATTTCAACAAAGCCTTTGCGTTCTTCTTGTTTTAGATATAAAACATCACTAGATAAACGAGAAATATATTGAATACCTAAAGCTGCTTCTAATGATGATTTTAAACGTACTTCTGAATGATCGTCTGCTGCAATTTCTTGTATTTTTTCTCCATCAAAAAAGAAGAATTGTGTAATACCTTTAGGAATGGTAGCATTGATATAATCTTGCCACATTTCTTTATTTTGAACACTTACACGTTTACCATCTTTTACAACCACCAATTTCTCGGTTAAATCTTTGTGTTTTGGGTTCTCTGTTGCACCAGCACTCCAAGAACGATTGATTAAAATAGTTTCGTGTTCGTCTGTTTCTAATTCTAGTTCAAACGAGACAAAAGCATTACCCTTGGATAACTCTTTACGGTTGATGTATTTATATAAAAAGTCTGTTTTTGCACCATATAAGCAAATATTAACAGCTTCCATTATTGAAGTTTTTCCAGCTCCATTCATACCACCAATTAAAAAGATGCTTTTACCTTCACTACTTTGAGGAAACTCAATAGCCGTAGGGTACTGAAATGACTTGTAGTTTTCTATGGTTAGTTTATTGAACTTCATTACTTTCTTTTTTAAAGTCTGACTTTATTATATCTTTTAAGGCATCATAAACCCCTCTACGGTTGTCTTTAAATTGATATTCTTTTACTGTAGTCAACAGTTTTTCTACTTTATCAAACCCTACATTGTATTGGGTACAGAGTTCTTGCAATAATTCTTTGTCAGTTTGTGCCATAGTATTTATTTCTTTGCTGCTTCTTCAATTAATTCTTCTACTCGATTTTTTGCTTGTTCTAAAAGTTGTTTTGATTCTTTTCGTGCAACTTTAGAACGTGTAACTAAATCTGCTAAATGCTCCATAGTTTCAGGACTAAGTATCGGAATTTTCATTTTACGAATTTGTTCAGGCTTCCAATGTGTAATTAAAGCTCCACTACAATCTCTATCTGCTTGCATTTGACAAATTGTAGAATTGATTACCAACGCTAAATACTCTTTAGGAATAGAGGTGTCATTTAGTGCTAAATTCATAATGCCACTAGATATAATTCCTTCAACCTCTTCATCTACTATGTAGCAAGTCCCAATTGTTCCGTCTTTTGTAAGTAGAATGTCCCCATTGTTTGGTTTGTGAGCTTTGAATATACTGTAAGTATTATTTGAAATATATTTGTCTGCATTACCGAAAGTAAAACCATTAATAGTTAAGTTACTTACTCTAATAAAAGTAGGCCCTTGATCTGTGTATAATTTAGTACCTACTTCATAACCTTTTTGAAAGTTACAAATTGAAGCCAAGGATTTATATTGAAGTGTTGAAATATGCTTTTCTAATTGCTTATATTTTGTCTGATAAAAATCGGCATCTGCTCTATTGCTATTTACCACCTCACTAAAACTAGCTGTATAGCTTTTCGGTTTTTCAAATACAATTTTATTTAATCCTAATTCTTTTTCTAAAAGAGTTACTGCTTGTTTGTAGAGGCTTTGGGATTCAAGTACTTTAGAATAATATTTATTAATCAAATCATTGTAGATAGCGACCTCTTCAATCTTAATTTCAGGAAGTCTAACACTTCTTAAACTATCCTTAATAATTGTTGGTTGACCAGTTCCCTGACTCCATCTTAAGAGTAATTTTCTACCCAAATTTGAATTTATAAATGAAAATACAAACCCATTGTAAAGTGGGTTTTTTAACCTTAGTAAGAATATATTGTCTGCTAAAGTATACTTGTCATTGCTAACATTGGGATTGAACAAGTATGCTCTGCCTAAATATTCTCCAGTTTTAGAAACGAGTAGTTCACCCCCTAATAATTTACTTTTTCTTAAAAATTCATAACCTCTTTTATCAGTATATCTAATTGATTTTTCAAAATTATTAGCATCTAGATTATGTATTCTAATCCATTTAGCAAAGCTTTTATCATCTCTTATTTTTACATTAGCTTTAAGACTTGCAAAACTTCCATTGGCTGTGTAATCAGTTAACTCAGAAATTAACTCTCTAAGACTGATACTTCCAATTTTATCAATCGCTTTGTCTAAATTTGTCAGCTCTTTTTTGTAAAACTCAGGATCTAGGCGAGATGAAATTAATTCAGTTTTACTAATTATATTATAATTAATCATCTCTTCTTAATTTTGCCAAAAATCAAAATTTTGTTCTTTTGAAAACTTAACAAATGCTTCTGCAATATTTAAGTTAGCTTTTTCAAAATCAAAGTCTGGGGTTAATAAATCGTTTCTTGTAATACTATGGTTTACTAAATCTTGGTCTATCTCTGGGTTACCAAAAGCATCTTCCATTAGATTGCCATCTTCATCTAACATATATTCGTAATCGCCACTATTGTTTTTGCCACCTCTTTCGCTTACTGCCATAAAAATTGGATAGTCTAGTTGTTTAGCAACTTCTGCATCTATATAGCGGTTTCTTATTTTTTCTATGCTATCGTCATTTTCTAATAGTAATTGTAGTTTTCCCTTGTTAGTTAGTAATAGTTTTTCTTCCTCTGCTAAAGGAATTTGTTTATAGTAGCTTTTAATCTCAGCCTTTATTTGTTTTGATTTTTCTTTTTGGCTGTCTCTTAAAATTTTAAGAATTATTTTTTGTTCGTCTTTTATAGGTTTAATTGAAGCATTAAACTCATTCATTGTACCATCACGATTGTCTTTAGCAATAGTAATTTCTGCTTTTTGCTTATTTTGCATAGCTTCAACTTCATCAGAAAGTCCTTCTAGTTTTCCTTTCGCATTGAGCAAACCATTTTTCAAATCACTTATTTTATCTTCAATGATTTCTATTTTATCATCTAACGATAATGGTTCGTTGCTTTCTTCCTCCTCAAATTCTGTTTCATCAGCTTTTTCTTCTTCAATTTCTGGTTCAGGATATTCTTCTAAGAGTAATTCAAAAATTTCCTCCGCAATATTTTCTTCTGGAATATCTGTAGAAGTATCAAATTGTGTTAACAGGTCTTGAATTTGTTTAGCATAATCAGGACATTCACTTTCTACTTCTTTTTGAACTTTAATAATATCGGCTAATTCTTCATCTGTATATTTTTGAATAAAGAGTACAGATGTTTTTGTACCAGTATGTGGTTTAAAAGAGTTACCGTGTAATCCAACCACACCTAATAAACGAGCTTTACGCAATATCCATTCTCTAATAAATGCTAAAGAAGAGTTATTAAATTTACCTTGTGGTAATACAATTGCGGCTCTACCTCCAGGGCGAAGCATTTTTACAATGCGCTCAATAAATAAAACGTCTCGTTCTTCTTTTGGTGTTTTATCTTTAGCTCTTTTTATTGCTGGTTTCGCCAACTCATATTGCGAAAGCATCTTTTTGTTTTTCATTTCACCCGCAAAAGGTGGATTTGCTAAAATGACATCAAAGTTCATTTCACCAAAATACTCCCAAGCCTTATCATCATCTTTAAACGTTTCACCTGCTGGAATTTTAGCTTTTAATAAATTAGTTTTACTTAACTCTGTCATTAAGTATTGACCAGATTTGGTAGTGTACCAAGTTCTAGGATCTATACTACTCACATCAGGACCAAAAATATTAGTATGCCCATCACCAGCAATTAACATTAGAGCACGAGAAGTTTTGGCTGCTCTTGCTTCAAAATCAATACCCCAAAGGTATTTACCTGCGTATCTATGTTTACGTAATTCTTGTTCTTCTGGTGTTGTAGCAGGAACTGCCCATTCCATAGCATGTAATAAGAAACCAGCTGAACCACAACTTGGATCCATTACATATTCATCTGCTTGTGGATTCATCATACGTACACACATTTCGATAACGTGACGTGGCGTAAAAAACTGTCCTTTCTTTTTCTTTGCTTCTGTTGGTAATAAATACTCAAAAGCATCATCCATAATCCTAAGATTGGAACCCATTAAACGTACAGGTTCTACTGGTCCAATACATACTTGTAGGTGGTCTTTTCTTAGTTTTATATTCTCGTTGTCTTCAAAAACACCTTGCCATTCGCTACAAGCTTTCTTGAATAAACCATTTATAGTATCATAGGTAAGTTCTGTGTCTTCAAACTTTTTAAATTCAACTTCTTTATTGGGTCTTGTCCGTTTGTTTTCATTAGCTTCTTTTTCATCCCATATTTTAGCAAAAATGATTTTAAAAATCTCATTAAATTCATCTACACCACTATCTGCTAATACCAGTTCTTCTAAATCTTGAATGATTTTTTTGAAATTGAAGGTTTGCTTTAATTGCGTTAACGTTCTTTTTATTTCAAGTACATCTTTTTCTTCTTCATTGACTTTAGGGATTTCTGAAAGGGTATCAAAATCTTTGCTTTGAGGTTTGTATAAAATCAAACGGTCTGTACCGTTAGACCATATACCGATAGGATTCCCTTTTGCACCTAAATAGCTTTTAAGTTGCTCTATACCATCTTTACGTTTTGGTTTTTTAATTTCAAAAAGTAGTTTAACTGTTTCTTTAGATTCGTCTCTGTACACTGCAATGTCAGCAAACTTAGAGTTTACCTCTACACCAAATTGAACTGGAATTTCACAAACTATTTGTTCTGGTTTATATTTGTAAAAGTTTATAAGTTTATAAACCCATAATTGTCTTACAATCTCTTCAGGTGCAGATTTACCACCTTCAACATACACCTGGAATTCCTCTTTTTCAGAATGAAAAGGGGCAAGTGATTTTAAATAGTATATTTTTTTACCTGTTTGTTTTCCCGTTCCATTTTTTGAATAGATGTTAATCATCTCATGAATAGCCTTCCCTAAGCCATCAAACTCTGATAGCTCATATTTTACAGCTGGATCTTTAAATATTTTATCTATTACTTGTTGTGTCGTCATTATTTTTTGTTTGATATTATAAATTCTTTTAAGTCATTGTCAAGTATCAATTCAGATTTTATAAGTATTTCTAATCTTGTTTGCTGTCTGTGTTATGCATAAGCATACAGCATATTGTAGCTTTTTCCCAACTTTTCGGCAAGCCAGATTTGTTTTATACCTTTTTCTTCTGAATATTCTTCTATTCGGTTTATTTTGAATTTGAGTGCAATTTACTAAAAGTTCATTGAATTACATTGAAAATATTTATTGAATTATTGTAATAAATTTGGAAAAGGATAGGGAGGAAAAGTTTATAGCTTTCAAAACTCTATAAGGCACGTCTTGGTGATGGTTTATTACTTTATCTTTTTCTATCCAATTTGAGTGTTGGCATATTATTGATTATATCTAGTTAAATTTTTCTAATAATTTTAAGATGCCAAATTAGTTTTTTTTGATCCTTTATAAAATCTTAATAGATTATCTTATTTTATAAAAATATTTTTTTATTCTATGAATTAATTAAACTTTTTTAAGTTTTTTTTAGTAGATTGGTTATCGGTGTAAAAGCGATGAAAATTGTAGTTTTTATAGCGTGCTGTAATCATGTGAAAGAGTCTCGGTTGTCATCCTGCTTCTCCGACTTTTTTGCTACTATATTTCCAATTATTTTTCTGTAAGTTTGCTAAACATAAATATAATAATTGAAAGAATATGTATAATCACTACAATAACACTCTAATAAACGATTATTTTAGTTTAGAAAAGGAATTACAATCCGAAGAAAAATTTAAATCTGAAATAGGAAGTGAAAATCCATGTAAGAATCCTGACTTTAGAGATGAGGAATATGATGCTGTAAGAGTCAGTGATTACATAAGTAACTTAGATTGGGATGATATAGTGATTGATATCAGTGATGATGATGATGATGATTGGGGAGAACAAATAGTTCCTGATTGTAATCGATTATTAGAAAAAACAGATAAAAGAAATTTTACATATACTGAGTGTAAAGAGCATTATGAAGTAGAATGTAATGGAGATGTTGAGAAGATACCCACATTTAATAAATGCGCATGGTATTCATCTTATCATTACGGGAAACATAATTGGGGGATTCATATGAAAGAATCATGTATAAGAAAAAGAGCAAGATATATTTGGAAACATAATGCTCCTTATACTACAACTCATCAAGATGCATACAGATCAGCATTTCTTTACACATTTTCACATGAATTGTTTCATTTTATTACTGATCAGGCTGCAACTGTATTGGAGTTAATATTGAGAGATCCTACACTTTATAAGAAATATATGTCATCAGTATATTTACCTAGCTTCCAAAATCCTCCATTTGGAGCTTTGGAAGAATCGTTAGCAAATCGATATAGATATGGGAGGTATCAATTCTATAAAATGAATAAGTATCTTGCTTTTAGAATGATGAAGAATCAACCTATTGGTTATAATAGTTTTGATAAATATCTTGGTGACTATAAAGAAGCAAGAAGAACTCTGATAAATTATGTAGTTGCACAATCCAAGAATCCACATAAAAGAATAGGTATTGAGACTGTCTTTGATTTAATAAACCCAAGATTATATACTAGTGGAAATAAAATTCCGATATGGATGCATTATAATAAGAAAGGAAAAAGAAAGATTAGATTTAAATAATCATAATATTTCTATGCAAAGTGAGCGTCATTCGGAAGTGAATTAAGTAATTGCTTCTTTCTAATATTATAAAATGCTAATACTAATGCCGGATTCTTTAGAAATGCTTTTTCAGTAGCAACATCTTCAATCTTGTATTTTTCCCATAATCCTCCTGAATCTCTAAAAGTTCCGAGTCCACTTTCTGCACTAATTCCAGCTCCTGTCAATACAACTATGTTTTTCATATGTTTTAAACTTATTTACTTTTGTTAATGAGTACCTAGATTTTCAAATTACATTCATGTCCATCTATTATCATTCTTTCAAAGATGTTATTCTCATTTTCATTACACATTAGATTTTGAATTCTTGTTTCTTCTAAGCTATTGAGAATATCTTTTTCCCCCATACCTAATAGATAGTAGATTGGAATATCACAATTTTGTTGACTGACAAAATTCCAAATCTCATTTGCTGCATAATATCCATATTGTTCTAACAGTTTTAATGTGCATGTTTTTAATAATTTAGAGTCTGATA
>MDTF01018253.1_pt1 | contig 10391 bp, 8 predicted proteins | sample 811191 | NCBI WGS metagenome assembly MDTF01 (sample SAMN05326649, study PRJNA326480) | marine metagenome | isolation source: seawater | place: Southern Ocean | collected 2011
CAGTGAATTCTATTTCTGTAAGTTTAAACTCATCTAAGTATTCACTTAATTCTTTTATTAGTTTTTTATCAATTTTCATTTAATGTCTTTTCTAATGAAATTATGGCTAAAATATAACCTTCAGGTCCTAAACCAAAAATTCCTCCACTTACCACATCACTAATTAGTGATTTATGTCTAAATTTCTCTCTTTTATATATGTTGGATATATGTAATTCAATTATTGGTTTTTTAAATATGTCAAGTGCATCTCTAATTGCTACAGATGTATGAGTAAAGGCTGCAGCATTAATAATCATTCCATCAAAAATATTTCTAGCATCTTGGATTTTAGTTACAATTTCACCTTCAACATTAGATTGAAAAAATTCAGCATCAATTTTTAGTTCAGCAGTTTTTTTAAGACATTTTTCTTTTAATTTATCAAATGTCATTGATCCATATTGTGATTGTTCTCTTTCACCTAATAGATTAAGATTGGGACCATTGATAATAATTATTTTATTATTCATCCAACACTTATATACGATGAAAAAATTAAAAAAAATAAAAATTAAGTTGAATGGCAAAATTAAGACCATTAATGATGAATCAAGCTTACATGAATTAATAAATGAGCTAAAAATACCTATTACAAAAGTAGCGATAGAATTTAATAAAGAAATAGTAGATAAAAAAAAAATTAAAAAAATAAAGATAAAGAATGATGATGTTATTGAGATTGTTCACTTTATAGGAGGAGGATAAAATGGTTAAGGATAAATTAAAAGTAGCAAATAAAAGTTTTAGCTCAAGATTAATTGTGGGAACAGGAAAGTATAAAAGCATGACTGAATGTGCCAAAGCAATTAAACTATCTGGTGCAGATATAATGACTGTAGCAGTTAGAAGAGTTAACATATCTGATAAAAGCAAACCTTTGCTAATGGATTATATCGACCCGAAAAAGATTACTTATTTACCTAATACAGCTGGATGTTTTACTTCTGAAGACGCCCTCAGAACTCTAAGACTCGCAAGAGAAATAGGTGGCTGGAAATTGGTTAAACTTGAGGTTTTAGGAGATAAAAAAAATCTTTTTCCAGATATGATTGAAACTTTAAAATCTACTGAAATTTTATCAAAAGAAGATTTTAAAGTAATGGTTTATTGTAATGATGATCCTTTAATGGCAAGAAGACTAGAAAACGTTGGAGCTTCAGCAATTATGCCATTGGCCGCTCCCATTGGATCTGGTTTAGGTATCTTAAATAAAATAAATATTAGGATTATAAGAAGTCAAACCAAGTTACCCTTAATAATAGACGCAGGATTAGGGCAAGCTTCAGACGCTACAATTGCAATGGAATTAGGATGTGATGGTGTTTTAGTTAATACAGCTATTGCTAAGGCTAAAAAGCCTCTTGAAATGGCTTTAGCGTTCAAGCATGCTGTGATTGCTGGAAGACAATCTTATCTTTCTGGAAGAATAGAAAAAAATTTAATGGGAAGCCCATCTTCACCAATAAAAGGAATTATTTAGTTTTATTATAAAATTTTTTTTTAAAGACTTTCTTTTTAATAATTTTTTTTTTCACGTATGATCCAGAAATTTTATCTTCTACTTTTTGTTGATTTAAATTTTTTAATTTTTCATAATGCTCTACTAACTCAATAGTTTTTTTTGATTTATTTTTAAGATCAATGATATATTCGGGGATAATAAGTGAATTATCTGTAATAATATCTATTTTCATAGTATTTTTTTTTTCAAAATAAAGTAAGTCTTCTACGAAATTCTCTTTTAAAAAATCAGAAATTTTTTCACAAACTTTTAATTCAACAAATTTAGCTTTACTTAATACAGATTTTAATTCAACAATTTTCAAAAGTTTTTGAGCAAAAGACTCATCAGTTAGTTCAACTTTCCATTTAACAGCACTTTCTCTTAGTCTCTGGCGAGACATTTCAAGTAGGCCAAAGTTACTAATTCTACCAATTTGTATTCTTGCTCTGTCAGATCTGCATTTTTCCTTTAAACGTCTTTCAACCATTCGCCTATTGCCATAACTAAACATGTCTATAAAATCTATAATAATTAAACCTGAGAGATCTCTAATTTTTATCTGTCTTGATATTTCCTCAGCAGCCTCAAGGTTTGTGTCAAGCGCAGTACTTTCAACATTTTTTTGTTTTATTGAACTACCAGAATTAATATCAATCGATACTAACGCTTCCGTTGGATTAACAACCAAATATCCTCCAGAGTGAAGTTTAATTTCTGAGTCAAATATTTGATTTAATTTTTGTTCAATATTTTCCTCAATAAACAAAGGAACTTTACCCCTATATTTTTTAATTTTTTTTACATGTGATGGCATTATCATTTTCATAAAATTTTGAGCTTTTTTATAGCCCTCATTACCTTCCACAATTATATTTTTTGTATCGTCATCATACAGGTCTCTTAAAGTTCTTTTAATAATTTCACTTTCTTGATGAATTAAAAATGGAGCTATAGAATTCAAGGCATTATCTTTAATCTGGTTCCAAGTATTTTGTAAAGTTTCGAGGTCTAGATTAATTTCATTTTTGGTTTTATTGCTACCAGCAGTTCTCACTATTAAACCCATCTCTTTTGGGATTAAAATTTCATTGAGAATAGACCTAATTTTTTTTCTATCAGCAGGATTAAATATTTTTCTTGAAATACCACCACCCTTAGGTGTGTTAGGCATTAAAACAATATATTTTCCAGCTATAGATATGAATGTACTTAAGGCTGCACCTTTCTGACCTCTTTCATCTTTAATTACCTGAACCAGTATGACTTGATTTGGTTTTATAACTTCTTGAATTTTGTATCTTTTAAATTTGAAATGTTTTTCATTTTTTTTATCTTTTTCTTCTTTTAAATTATTACTATCAATATTTTCTTGATTGTTTTTCTCACTAGATGCTTCATTTTCCTCGTTATTGCCATTTATAATTGAGACCTCATTATCACTCTCCATTTTTTCGACTTCTAAAGGATCATCAATTTCTAATTTACCTTCAGCTAAATTTTTTTCTTCTTTAGCCTCAACTTCTCTTGAAAGTTCTTCTCTTGCTCTTTCCTCTTCTTTTTTTATTATCTCAAGATCACTTTTTGGAATTTGGAAATAATCAGATTGAATATCGTTGAAAGATAAAAAGCCATGTCTATCTCTTCCGAAATCAATAAAAGCAGCCTGCAAAGAAGGTTCAATTCTACTTACTTTTCCTAAATAGATATTATTTTTTATGAGGTTGTTCTTTAAGCCTTCGTATTCGTAATCTTCAATATTGTTTTCAGATTTAAGTACAACTCTAGTCTCATTTGGATGCGAAGCATCAATATATAAATTTTTTTCCATATTATTTGATTTATTTGGTCCATTAAGTTTTAATTTTTATAAATTTTGTTTATTAATAGTGCCTTATCTTTAACAAATTCCACTATATAATGGAATTAAAATGACTAATTTATTTAAAAATATATTCTTTATTACCATAAGTTTATTTTTGCTTATCTCAGCAACTATTTTGATAGTTTTGTGGACTTTTTCAAATACTATTCCAGATTATAGGTTTTTAAAAAACTATAAACCGCCAGTTTCAAGCAAAATGTATTCTGGAAATGGTGAATTAGTAGCTGATTTTTCTAGAGAAAAAAGAATTTTTATCCCATTTGAGGCAATTCCTAAAAATGTGATTAATTCATTTTTATCTGCTGAAGATAAAAATTTTTTTTCACATCCTGGTGTTGATGCAAAAGGAGTAATGCGAGCAATTATAAACAATATAAAAAATATAATGAGTTCGAAGAGACTTGAGGGAGCTTCCACCATCACCCAACAAGTTGCAAAGAATTTTCTATTAACAAATGAAGTTAGCTTTAATAGAAAAATTAAAGAGGCAATTTTAGCATTGAGAATTGAACGAGCTTTATCAAAAGAAAGAATCTTAGAATTATATCTTAATCAGATTTATTTGGGTAGTGGCGCTTATGGTGTTGCGGCAGCAAGTTTAGAATATTTTGATAAATCTATAAAAGAATTGAATTATAATGAGGCAGCTTTGTTAGCCGCTTTACCTAAGGCACCAAGCAAATACAACCCTTATAGAAATAAAGATCTCGCTAAGTTTAGAAGAGATTTAGTTTTAAAAAATTTGTATGAAAATAATTTTATAAATCAAAGTGAATATCTAGAGTCTAAAGATCAAGCTATAGAATTAAAGAAAGTAAAAAAAGTTTTTTTGGAAAATTCCCAATATTATATTGAGGATGTAAGAAAAAATATTATAGAGAGATTAACTTATGATAAAGTATACAACCAAGGTTTCAATATCAATACTCCAATAAATTTAGAATTACAAAAAATTGCAACCCAATCTTTAAGAAATGGATTGGTAGCCTATGACAGGAGAAAAGGTTGGCGAGGTCCAATTAAAAATATTAAATATTCTAAAGACTGGTACAAAAAAGTTGAAAAGAAATTTAAATTAGAAAAATCTATTGATTGGCAAATAGTAATTATAAAAAAGATTCGTCAATTTGAATCTATTATCGAAACAGAAAAAAATTTACAAGGGGTGATTAATTATAAAGATATCTCCTGGACAAAAAAAGATTTTAAAGACTTATTTAAAGTAGGTGATGTAGTTTATGTGAAAAAAATTACTTCAAGCTCATACATCCTTCAACAACTTCCTAAAATTAATGGTGGTATTGTGGTAATGGATCCATTTACTGGCAGAGTACTTGCGTTAAGTGGAGGATTCAGTTTTCAAAACAGTGAATTTAATAGAACTACTCAAGCATTAAGGCAACCTGGTTCAGCATTTAAACCTTTTGTTTATGCTTTAGCACTAGAAAATAATTATACTCCATCATCACTAGTTTTGGATGCACCACTTGTTTTAGATCAAGGTGTAGATTTGAAAAAATGGAAACCCGAAAATTATGGAAAAAAATTCTATGGTCCTTCAACACTGCGAACCGGTTTAGAGAAATCTAGAAATTTGATGACTGTTAGAATAGCTCAAAATCTTGGAGTTGATAAACTCGCAAATTTTACAAAGAAAATGTATATTTATGAAAATCCAGAAGAACTATTATCAATTTCACTTGGCTCCGCTGAGACTACATTATTAAAGCTTACATCTGCATATTGTTCTTTTGTCAATGGTGGGAAATTAATTAAACCAATAATAATTGATCGTATTCAAGATAGTGAGGGAAATACTATAATCAATAATGGAAATAGAAAATGTGTAAATTGTGATAAAACTTCATTTACTGGTAAAGAATTTCCAAAAATAGAAGATGATTTCGAACAAGTTTTATCACCTCAAACTGCGTATCAATTAACATCTATTTTACAAGGAGCTGTGGAAAGAGGAACTGGAAAGAAATTAAAGAAATTAGGATTAAATCTTGCTGGAAAAACAGGTACTACTAACGATAATACTGACGCTTGGTTTATCGGTTTTACATCAAATTTAGTAATCGGAGTGTATGTTGGCATGGACAATCCACAACCACTTGGAAAGTTTGAAACTGGATCTAAAGCAGCATTACCAATTTTTGAGGAATTTATAAAAAAAAGTGTTAAAAAATCAGAAGCAAGACCCTTTAAGGTCCCAAACGAAATAACATTGATGGTTGTAGATCCTACTACAGGCAATAAAGCTAAATTTAGCTCAAAAAATACGATAATAGAGTCTTACAAAAGTAAAAATATAAATGATGGAAAAGTTTTGTACTCAAATAACAATAGATTAGATACTAATAATATATTAAGGTTTTATTAATGGATGATAAATATTTAAGTTTTAAAAAAGAAATAGAAAAGATCAATCAAAGAGTTAAGGAGTATCTTTGAAAAAAATGATATTCAATCAAAGTTAGAAAAAAATAACAAAAAAATGCTTGATGCTAATTTTTGGCAAGATAAAGCAAAATCACAAAAGATTATTAAAGAAAAAAAATTATTTGAAGATTTGATTAATTCTTACAATTTATCAAATATAAAATTACAAGATTTAGATGACTTAAATGAATTGGCATTAGAAGAAAATAATATAGATATGCAAAAAGAAGTAAGTCAAAATATTAAAGATTTAAGATTACTTGCTAAAAAAAATGAAATTAAATGTTTTTTGTCTAATGAAGCTGACTCTCTAGACTCTTATATAGAGATACATGCTGGAGCTGGGGGAACCGAAAGCCAAGATTGGGCTGACATGTTAAGAAGAATGTATGTTAAATGGTCTGATAACAAAAATTTTAAATTTCAAATTGTAAGTGAACATAAAGGGGACGAAGCAGGAATAAAGTCGACTACATTGAAAATAGAAGGCGACTATGTATTTGGTTGGTTAAAAAAAGAGTCAGGAATTCATAGATTAGTAAGAATATCTCCATTTGATTCTGGTGCCAGAAGGCATACAAGTTTTGCTAGCGTATGGGTTTACCCGGTAGTGGATGAAAATATAAATATTGAAATATCGGAAAAAGATTTAAGGATCGATACTTATCGATCAAGTGGAGCTGGTGGACAACATGTAAATACAACAGATAGTGCTGTTCGTATTACACATATTCCTTCAAAAATAGTTGTGCAATGTCAGAATGAAAGGTCTCAACATAAAAATAAAGAAACATGTATGAATATGTTGAAAGCAAGACTGTATGATTTTGAAATGAAGAAAAAAGACGAGCAGAGCCAAAGCACAGAAGCATCGAAGTCAGAAATTGGGTGGGGTCATCAAATACGATCATATGTATTGCAACCCTATAGATTAGTTAAAGATAATAGAACAAATCATGAGAGCACGAGCCCAGATAAAGTTTTGGATGGTGAGATTGATGAATTTTTAGAAAAATCTTTATATCAAATTAAATGATAAAAATAATTTATAGAACATCAATCAGTTTAATAATATTATTATTAACCGCAGCAGTTTATTTGAGTACAATTGGAGTCAAAACAGATAAATTCAATTCAAAAATAATATCTCAAATTAAACAAATTGAACCAAATATAGAGCTTAAGTTAAATGATGTAAGCGCAACACTTGATCTATTTAACTTGGGAATAAATGCCAAAACTATTGGTACCGATCTAATTTACAGAAATAAAATTATAAAAATTCAAATGATCAAATCAAATATTTCTATAAAATCATTTTTAATTGATAAGTTTGCTTTAACTGGAATTTTTATATCGACTAAATCTTTAGCAATAAAAGATCTAATCACCATTGTAAGACTGATAAATAATGACCCTAAACTTTTTATTGCAGAACAATTTATAAAAAACGGTTATTTAGTTGCTGATTTAAAATTGGAATTTGATGAAATAGGCAATATAAAAAATAATTATAGATTTAATGGTTTTGTAAAAGATGGGAAAATAAGTTTATTTAAAAAATATGAATTAAATAAAATTGATTTTATTTTTGAAATTACTAAAAAAAATTTCAAATTTAATGATGTCAAATTATCTCTAAATAATAAAAATATTTTAATACCAGAGTTAATTGCATTAAAACAAAATAAAGAATATTTAATTTCAGGTAAACTTAACACAAAAGATATAAGTCTCTCAAAAAATGAAATTGACAAATTAACTAATAACAAACTTAATGAAATAAATATTAAAGAAATTTTATTTAGTTCCAAAAATAATTTTAAATTCAAAATTAATAAAAATTTAAAAGTTGAAAATTTAAATATAAAATCAGATATAAACCTTGATAATCTAAAATTAAAAAATTCTCTAAAATTAAAAGATATTTTTCCAAAAATTAAAAAAGATTTTACATTTAAAAATCAAAAAATAAAATTAGAATATCAAAAAGATATCTTACATGTCGATGGAGGAGGAGAAGTCTTTTTACAAAATGAAATTGATGTAATTAAGTATGAATTTTATAAAAGAAAAAATGAAGTTAAATTTAACACAACTTTAAATATTTCAAAAAATTCTTTTAAAATAGATTTATTAAATTATGAAAAAAAAAAAAACACAAATTTAAAATTAAATTTTCAGGGTAAAAATAATATTAAAGAAAAATTAATATTTGATGAAATATCTTTAAAAGAAAAAAACAATATTATTAACATTAAAAACTTTATTGTATTAGATGACAATAAGATTGATAGTCTAGGTAGTATTAATATTAATTATGTAGATAAAGATAATTTAAGAAATAATTTACAGTTAACAAAAAAAAATAAAGATTACCTAATTTCAGGAAATAGTTTCAATATTGATAAAATAATTGAAAAATTATTAAATTTAGAAAATGACAAAAAGTCAGAATTTTTTAACAAAGATTTTAAGTTTATTTTTGATATCAAAAAGATTAATTTAGATAAAAATAATAATATAAATGATTTAGAAGGATTTTTGTCTTTGAATAAAAATGTTATTTCTGAATTAAAATTACAGTCAAAATTTTCTAATCAAAAAAATATCAAATTGACCATAAATAATAATGGCGAAGAAAAAATTACAACATTATTTTCAGGTGAAGCCAAGCCTTTAGTAGACAGGTATAATTTTATAAAAGGTTTTGAAGAAGGAGATCTTGATTTTTATTCAATAAAAAAAAATGATATTACAAATGCTACATTAAAAATTGATAATTTTAAGATTCAAGAAATCCCAGCATTAGCCAAACTATTAACATTAGCATCCTTACAGGGAATAGCTGACTTGTTAACTGGAGAAGGGATAAGATTTACAGATTTTGAAATGAAATTTTCGAATAATGGTAAATTAATGACCATAGAGGAAATGTATGCAACTGGTCCCGCAATATCAATATTAATGGATGGTTATATTGAGAGTAATAAATTAATTAGCTTAAGAGGCACACTAGTTCCTGCGACAACTGTGAATAGAACGATTTCATCAATACCACTAATTGGAAATATATTGGTAGGAAAAAAAATTGGTGAGGGAGTTTTTGGTGTTAGTTTTAAAGTTAAGGGGTCACGTAAGAATTTAGAAACTACTGTAAATCCAATCAAAACTTTAACACCAAGGTTTATTACACGAACTTTAGAAAAGATTAAAAAGAACTAAATAAGTTCAATTTTAATATGTCTTTTTTTTCCAATAGAAAGTTTTAAGTAATTTTTATTAAATAGTTCATTTTTGATAATCAATTTTTCATCATTAATAAGTTCATCATTTATCTTGATGGCATTTCCCTTAAATAATCTTCTAATCTCACTCTTGGAATCTTCCAATTTAGACAAAATTATAAGATCAACAATACTCATCTGTTTATTAAGATCTTCAGATTTAATCTTTACTGAGGGTGAATTAGCACCTAGTGAATTACCTGAAAAAGCTTCTTTAGCAGCTTGAGCAGAATTTAGAGCAGCTTTTTCACCATGCAGCATTGCTGTAGCTTTATTTGCTAATAATACTTTTAGTTCATTAATATCATTGCTCTGTAAATTATTAATTTCATCTACTTCGAGGTCAGTAAAAATGTTCAAAAATTTTACAACATCTCTATCATCTGTATTTCTCCAGAATTGCCAATAATCATATGAAGATAAAAACTTTTCATCAAGCCAAATTGCTCCTGATACAGATTTTCCCATTTTTGCACCTGAGGCCAATGTAATTAAGGGAGTTGTTAAGCCATAAGCATGTTTATTTGAATGTCTTTTTATTAACTCTACTCCATTTACAATATTACCCCATTGATCAGATCCACCTATTTGAAGACAACAATTTTCTTTTTTATTTAATTCCAGAAAGTCATAAGCCTGTAAGATCATGTAATTAAACTCCATGTAACTTAGTGATTGTTCTCTTTCTAGTCTAGTTTTAACACTATCGAAACTTAACATCTTATTAATTGTAAAATGTTTTCCAATATCTCTTAAAAAAGAAATATAATTCAAACTTTTTAGCCAAGAATAATTGTTTACAAAAATTGGTTTAGTTTTGGGATTCTTGATATCCAAAAATTTTTTTAATATTTTTTCTATATTTTTAATATTTTTTTCAATAACCTCTTCACTTAATATAGTTCTTGTTTTATCTTTACCTGAAGGGTCACCAATTCTAGTTGTGCCTCCACCTAATAATACAATAGGTCTATGCCCATGTTTTTGTAGAAGCCTTAAACACATTATTTGTAGTAAACTACCAACATGAAGACTTTCAGCAGTACAATCAAAACCTATATATCCTTTAATCTGTTCTGAATCTAATAATTTGGATAACTCTTCTTCACTAGTGCATTGATAGAAGAAACCCCTATCTTTAAATTCTTTTAAAAATTTATTCATATGTATAAGGTTCTACAATATACAAATTTTTATAAAAAAAAATAAGAATGGGAAAAATTTATACAGC
>MDTF01002743.1_pt1 | contig 10390 bp, 9 predicted proteins | sample 811191 | NCBI WGS metagenome assembly MDTF01 (sample SAMN05326649, study PRJNA326480) | marine metagenome | isolation source: seawater | place: Southern Ocean | collected 2011
TTCATACTGAAAGGGCAACTCCACCGAGCGAATATAACCTGGTATGTAGGCTCCAGCGCCATAACCAATAAGAGGTGAGCCGGCAATATAGTCCAAGAGCTTGGAGGACTGGATAAACTTAACCGTCAGAGAGTAGACATCAAATGATCTTGTATTGTAGATATCAAGGTATGGGGCATAGTTCGCCAAAAAAAACGGACCAATCAAGACAGTAACGCAAATTAATACGATGCTAACACCAGAGTAGCGCGGCGAAGAGAGCAACTTGTAAAGCAACGTAAAGGCCAGCACTATCCAAATAAACCGAGTCATTGATTGAACTGAATTAATAATTCCAAGAAGCAGAACCAAGTTCCATTTGCTAGGACTTAAAAGAGAACTAGGGCGACCCACTACCAAAGCCAAACAGGTAAAGTAACAGACGATCATATCAGTCGATGTAACCAGCCTATAGAAATTTGAGTCGCCCAAAAATATTTGATAAACAATTCCCGGCATCAGGCTGTCAATTACCGGTAGCACAGAGCGCGGTTCTAAAATATCCGCTGCGCAGAGCAAAAATAAAACTAATTTTGCCAAACAATAAATAGTAATAGCGGATAGCATGGTCTTAGCTAGAGAGGAATAACTCAGCATTTTGCTCTGTAACGACAAAGTCACAATAGTGGTAATAAAGATTACCAGCGCAATAGAGGACAAGGACTTCAACGGCCCCCCCATGTTATAGCCTGTCTCAACAAAACCACGTACAAACTGCAGACAAAAGAACAACACTAATACCGCCAGTGTGATCGCGTAACGATGAGAAAATACTGTCCGGTTATGATAATGGTGCAAGAAAAAAAATAACGTCACGCTCAGCAAAAGAAAAATTTTAACCGAGGCCAAGAAGCTAGATGGGACAACAATTAATATCCACAGTAGCGGTAAGACACTCAGAGCATAAAGCTCCTGAAATGTATAATAATTCTTAACCATTGCCCATGCTCTCTAGAACTAGCTGAGTAAATCTGTCCATTAATTGATCAACCCGGTACTCATCGATATCGGTGTCCAGCCTCTTTTGCCTATTTTTTAGACTGGACAAGCAGACCGCAATATCCGAAATTTCAGATAGGCGATATTGCACCCCTGCGCCCGACTCTTCGAGAATGCGGGCGGGTGTAGGTGCATTACCAACCGAAATAATCGGCTTTCGCGCAACCAGATAATCGAATAGCTTTATGGTCACCACCGACTGATCTGGACCTGTAAACAACAATAAATAGTCGGCTTGAGCCTGCGCGATAGCTATCTCATCGCGAGAGACTTGGGGTAATACCGTCCCAAATATTTGTATTTTAGCAATTTCTCGATCGCTGTAATTACCAATAAAGAGGATGTTGAGGTGGTTTCGACTATCATCATCCAATAAATTAATAGCGCGTTCAAACGCCTCAAGAGACTGGAAAATAGACAGTCTGGATCGCTCGATAGCGCCAGAATAGAGAATATTAATGCTATCGCTATCAGAATCGAAAACACCAGTGCCGTTATTCACTGACTCTTTTGGGCCTTCTTGCTCAGGCGCTTGAAAGCCGTTGGTAATAGTCACAAATTGACTATTACCAGGGTATCTGGCCTTAAAGTAATCTGTGAGAGTATCGGAAACACTCACTACAGCCTGGGAATTTACTACGGCTCTGGATTCAAGTCTGTAATTAAAATAATGAATTAACCAGTTAATACGGCCCAAGGGTTCAAAGGTAAGGCCATCGCGAAAATCGACAACCATCGGACAGCCGTAACGCTTACTGAGGGCGATACCAATATCCACAAATTCCGGCTGGGGCACACTAACCACTACCGCATCCAGATTATCCAGCCCATAGGAAGCAGCGTCGGCACCCAAGAAGCTTTTATAAAAAGAATGATGTTTGATGCCAAGACAATAAAGTTTTAATTTTCGATAAGCTCTATAAACTGTGGCTAAAACAGCGGATCGCCGACCAACAGCGATCGCCTTATCTTGGGGCGCGTAGACATAGTCTAACTGCTCACTACCAGCAAAATAATTCGTAAACACTCTGACTTCATGGCCAGACCGTAGGAAGCTCTCGCTCAACGCCCGCATCCTCAGGGACCCAGTACTTTGACCATCAAAATAACTGCATAAAATCAGAATCTTTTTCATTTTGGCTCTACGGTTATCATTTATACAAGCGCTCTAAGACCATAAACAGGCAACAGGACAGCGCCAAGCATCAAAATCAGACGCGCCTGCCCTATAGGTAATAAGTAGTACTTTTGGGATAGAGTAAAGTGGGCAATAAAGGTAATAACGGCGGAAATCATGGTTGCATTAGCCGCACCCGCGATCCCATACCTAGGGATCAGAATCAAATTGAGCATCAGATTCAGCATCATACCAACAATATTCACCATCGAGATTACACCCGTTTTATTGGCCAGTGACAGACCCGGAAAAAAGACGTAACAATTGGAAATAAACACGGTAATACATAATATGGCTATCACCTCCGTCGCTCCGATATAGTCTGGCGAGGAAAGGTATAACACTATTTGCGTCTGAAACAGCAATATTGCCAGCGCGATCGACAACCCCAAGCCCAGATACAGATAAAACATATTAATAATCTTGTCTTTTGTATCTTCGTCTTCATAACTGGCATAGATCAATGGTGTAATTGCAGTTCGAAATCCTGTGGTAACCAACGTCATAATTGTCGCAACCCGCAAGGCAATGCCGTAGACCCCCAGGCTTTCAAGATCGAGAAACTCTTTAATCATCAGCCTATCTGTAAAAAGAGCTAAAATAACGCCAACACTTGAAGGGATCAGGGGCAGGCTAAAACTGTACATCTTGGAAAAATATTGTCTGTCAAAAGTCAACTTCACATTACCCAAGACAGCTTTATAGAAACACAGCAAGGCTATTGAAGCACCAACAATCTGCCCCAATAGCAGCGCCTCAACACGCAGCTCAGTATTAACAAGGAGTAAGTAAGAGCTGGTGCCGTTTCCCAATGTATTAATAAGCGAAAAGATAACACTTTTTTTAGAGTCCAGAGAAGCGACCAAAACTGTGTTAAAGAGAGTAACAAAGCCAGTGAGCACGTATACCGATGCACAGAGCTGAATCAGATGGGCATTTTCTGCCGTATCAAATAGTAGCAATGATATCTGCTCGGCCAGTAGCAGAGTCGGCAACACAAACAGACTAAAGGTCACTGATAGACTGATAATCGCCGACGAAATAAGCGGGCTAATGTCTCTAGGTCTCTTGATCTCTTCGGGTAAGTAGCGAGCTATAGCCTGGGACACCTCCAGACTCACAGTCACTGCGACTATAGCGCCGATGGCGGCAAGATAGTCAACCAGACCGAATTGTTCAGGGCTTAGAAAGAATGTATAGATGGGCAACAGTACAATACTGATACCCTTATTCAGGATATTAACGACCGTATAAAGCGCCGAATCCTTGACCAGACTTCTAAGATTCATTGCCAATAATCATATTGAACTGGGCCGCATTTTCAGTTGACGAATAATTTTTTAGCGTCCACTGATAACCAGTCTCAGCCTGCTCCCGCAGACTATCGACTGACATATCCAGAACCGATTTAAGCTGTTGATGGATATCCCAGTATGGAGTAACCACCCAGGCCTTTTCAGAGTCAAACGGCAATGATGGCTCTATGTTGCGATCTGCCGATGTTAGTAAAACACAGCCGTTGGCCATTGCCTCCACACCAAATACACCGGGAACCTGAGCATAAAACTCGTTAAGAACAATATGACTGGTGGCCAATGTTTTTAATATTTGAGTATGGGGAACACCTGACAGCTCCTCGTAGTCAAATTTGTAACCCTCCAGCCTTAACTTTTTAATCGCCGCTCTAACCAATGGCGTGCCCTTGATAATTGGCGAGCTTGGGCCGTGAAATATTTTTAGCCTTTCCGTATCAAGCCACTTATCATTATTGAGCTGGAACATTGAGGTCGGGTAAAAATAGAGCGTATCAAGGGTTTTGCGCTTAATATAAGCCAGCTGATCTATGGGCGGATTAAATATCACATCGGCATATTGATCGGCTGATTCTCCGATTTTTTTCCGCAGGGCTTCTTTGTCTGGAGAATCAATACCTGGGTTAACCTGGTTTTGATAAGAAACCACTAACTCGAGATCATTGTCCTGGGCATATTGGCGTTGCAGTACATGGGATCTAATCTCCGTACCCAAAAATATATTAACAATGCTCCTATTTTTGGATTTGATAAATTCGAACTCAGCATTTCGACCATCACAGTCGGCAATTAAAAAACCTTTGGACCCCAGATAGATAAAACCTTTATATTTATTGAGCAGATATCCCAACAACAGTGGCCCGACAAACAACAGTGCCACTTTATGGAATACTGTTTTTGAGGGCCAGCTAATATCATAGTCAAGCTGATAAAAAGGATTACTGTAAAGGCATACGCTATCTGCAGTGTCTAGAGACGTACTCATATTGTTTAAAAATGATGCAATCTCCTCTACGCCAATAGCCCACTTTCCCGTCTCTTGAATATTAAAAAGGCGTGATACGTAATAAGACAACTTCAGCAATCTTATTTGAGCCAAAAATAATAGTTTCTTAATCATTTCTTATTAGCTAGAGGATCAGGGATCGTATATTTAATATAGAAACTCCACGGAATCAGATTCCATTTAGCCATCAAATAGAAAAACGGGCGCATCCGCTCAAAAGTCTTTTTATAAGTTTTAAAATCGGAATAATGCTTTTTCGGTAGGCTCATCAATCGATCAAACTCTCTATCACTCAAGTTAAGACGTTTTTTATAATATTCAACTAATCCCTCTTCGATATGCGGAGGCTCTTTCATCAACTCAAGTGCCTCTTCTCGAGACATATCCCCTTCACGGCAATAAGCGGAATATCCCGCAATACGGAAGTCTGACTGCCACCGAGTCGGGAAGAAATAACTGTGAAAAAAAGAAGCGGTGCGGTTTTCAAGATGGTGGCCGCCGTACCATTTCCAGCCATAGTCTTTAGTTAGCATCTCTTTCGCTGCTTCTTTGTCATACTGCAGGTAGTACAGAGGCCGAATCGATTCAATACGCCCAAAAAGCATCCATTTGAGCTGCTTAGACAGCCATAGATTTGGGAATGTTTTCATCGGCACAGTGCCAAACTCTTTGTGTACACTCTGAATATATTTGGCGTCCATATAGATCCATCCCATCGGTGCCGAGCCTTCGGTGCGGAAGGAATGCCCATCAATTTTATATTTCACGCCATATTTTTCGGCTGCAATATTCATTGTGGTCGCTAAGCCAATATCTGTGGGGGTCTCAATATCTCGCACACCAGATTTCAGGAAAGATAGAATAAGGTCATCAAACTCAGTGGCATCGACAACATAGGTAAATAGATCTATATCGAGGGCATCAGTAAGAGCATGGATATTCTCGGTGGCGATGGTTGAATTCCAGGTATTATCGAAATGAACAGCAAGTAGTCGCAACCCATATTTCGCCTTCATCAGGTGCATCAAGTAAGAGGAATCACAACCGCCGCTAACGCCAATTATCGCATCATATTTTTTACCTTTTCCCGCCTGCTTCATTCGATCAACAATTTCTTGTAGCTTAAAAGCGCCACGCCCATCATTGGGAAACCGGTCGGCTAGCTCGTCGATCTGAGCGCAGTAGCTGCAAACACCCTCTGCATCAAATGCGATATTTGGAATGGTTTTGTCGAAAATACAGCGAGTACATATTTCGTAATCCATTGATTAAATTCCAAAAAGTTTCTCTAATTCTGATGACTTGGGAAATTTTATTAATACACCCATACCTTTTGACTGGAATACAGCCATACTGCCAATACAGACTGCGGAAGCACCGCCATCGTCTACAGCCTCCTGAATATCTTCTAGGCTACCTGCACCGCCCAGAGCTACAACTGGGACTTTGGCGCTAGCCGTGATGGTCTTGAGAAGATCTATATCAAAACCTTCCCAGGTACCCTCTTGATTAATGTTGTTGATAATTATTTCGCCAATACCTAAATTCTCGCAGTAGGAAACAATCTGGGATAGTTTTAAGCTTCGTTTGATAGTGCCTGAATGAGTCTTAATAATATACGTTGATCTGAATAAAGGCCTCTGTAAGTCAATTGTGGCAACAATACTTTGCGAGCCAAAAATCTCAACCGCCTGACGCACTATCTCTGGATCATCAAATAATAAAGAGCTTACTGAGACTTTCTCGACACCGAGACTGAAAAGAGCCTTGAAGTCCTGCAGTGATTTAACACCACCGCCGTAGCAAACTGGCATAAAACACTGAGAGGCGATCTTCTCTACCAGATCAAAATCAATCACTTTGCCCTCAGCCGTTCTACTCATATCGAAGACAACAAGCTCGTCCACTTCTTTTTGATTGTAGATTCGGACGGCATTGAGCGGATCGCCCACATATTGGTGATTTTTAAATTTAACCGTCTTAATCAGACCGCCATTTTTTAGCAGCAAGCAAGGCATTACTCGCGTTCTTAGCATCCCCTAAATACTCGCAAACGACTTCATGATATCCATACCATGCCTGTGGCTCTTTTCTGGATGGAACTGCAAGCCATAAATATTTTCTTGTTTAACCCCTGAAGTGAAAGAATGTCCATATTGACTTCGCAAAAGAATATTTTTGCTAGCCTCCAGATCCGCATAAAAAGAATGCACAAAATAAAACTTAGATTTTTCGTCGAGGGACTCAGTAAGTGTAGACTCTTGGGTTGCAGTCACGGCATTCCAACCCATATGCGGAACAGCTAACCGTTTACTACCCGTATCGACTCGAGAAAAATCGAAGGCTCTAACTGTCCCGTCTATCCAACCCAACCCAGGCAGAATGCCTTCTTCACTGGAATTCAGCAATAACTGCATCCCCAGACAAATCCCTAAAATAGGGATCTTGTCATTTAGAACGCGCTCTTCCAAAGCACTTAAAACACCTGAAACTCTCAGATTATGAACGCCGGAATCCCATTTCCCAACGCCCGGCAGTATGATTTTCTCGGCCTTTTTAACCTGCTCAGACTCGCTGATCACTTCGGTCGCTACGCCAATATGCTTGAGCATATTAACGACAGAGCCAATATTCCCAGAGCCATAATTAACAATCGAAATTGTCATAATTTATCGCCTATCCATGCAATACTCTAGCTGGACAGCCAAAGACTCTTTCACTACATTTAATATCTTGATTGACAAAACTCATCGCGCCAATCACCGATTTATCTCCGATTGTAACACCCATCTGAACAACACTATTTGGCCCAATATAAACCCCGTTGCCTATTTTTGTAGGGGCTGTTTCAGGCCCGATGACACCCAAAGAATTTGACCAATCGACCGTATTGTGGGTATATATCTGCACACCAGCACTTATGCTACAAAAGTCCCCTAACTCCAACCCGGCGGTACCATCGAGAACAACATTAGGCCCTATCCAGGTATTTTTTCCAACCTTTACATCTCCAAGTATCAAAACGTTGTTGTAGCAAGAAGTTCCTTCACCAAAGCCGTAAAATTTGGCAGTCTCCCATCGATCAGACAGCAAGTCATTGATCGAAACATGACGTTTAAATTTCTCAAAGACTTTGGCTCTCTGAGAGCGTATTAATACTTGTAGCGCACGAAACTCGTCTTCCCACATAGCTTATTACCTCGAATCAACTAGACAAATTGCCCAATCGCATCTGTCACAGTCTTTACATCGACGCCTGTATAGCAGGGTAATGTAATGGTATTGCTTTCTAGCCACAGCGAATTTTTCTGCAGATCATTGTATTTTCCTAGGTAATAGGTCGTCGCACTCAAGCAGTAGGTGCCCAGTGTCGACTCAATATTTTGACTGGCCAAATGATCGATTAGCGCGTCGCGAAACATGCCCGTAGGAACTGTGAATATCAACGACTGAACGTTGTGATGTACATTGGCATCCACTTTTTGTCGATTGAAACCCAACGGCTCAAGCGCTGCGGCATATGCGTCGGCGATCGCATTGCGCTCTGCGGTGATCTCATCCAGCTTAAGCAGTTGCATCCAGCCCATTAGGGCTTGTATTTCACTCAGTCGATAATTGTAGCCATAGTCTACAAAATCCAAGCCTCGCCCTTTAACACCGGATGCTCCGGCCGCTAATTTAATGGTCAGCCATTGCGCATACTGATCGTTATTAGTCATTATCGCGCCACCCTCACCTGTGGTGAGCAACTTGCGCGGATGAAAGCTGTAGCAGGTCAGGTCGGCAATGGCACCAACTTTGACACCATCAACCGAGCTACCTATTGCGCAGGCTGAATCCTGAACGAGCGGAATTTTATGGCTGTGGCAAATTTCTTTAATCTGGCCAATACCCGAGGGATTACCAAGAGCATCCACCACAATCACACCGGCAAAACTGCTCTCCAATTTTTTCTCAAGATCGATCGGACACATATTATAAGTATGGATATCAACATCTATGAACACTGGGATGGCGCCCAGATCTTCCACTACATTGCAGGTAGCGGGCCACGAAAAATCTGACACAGCAACCCTATCTCCAGCCTTAACACCTATGGCTTTGAGCGACATAGTGAGCGCGGTTGTTGCCGAGGTGGTCAAAAGTGCGTAATCAGCTTTGGTATAGCCTTTTAAGCCCTCAACGAATTTATCCACATGCTGCCCCTTGGTCAGCTGTCCGGAATCAAATATTTCTTTAATATCATCAGCGACTTCATCAAAGCTGATATAGGGTTTAATCAATTTTATACGCGCGTTCATGGCGCACCCTGAAACTGTGTTTTATACCAATCAAGGGTGGTCGTTAATCCTTGATCAAATGGCGTCAAATTATAGGAAATTAACTTGTTCACTTTCGCATTGCTGGCGTTATGGGTCAGTACATCTGCACCTCGCGCATCTTTTGCCAACACTTCACCCTGATAGCCGAAGTGATCAATGATTTTACCCAGAAGAGTTTTTACCGAACAGCAGTTATCGGTAGAGATATTAACTGAATCACCTTGAGGCATAACGGCAAACAGTTTTACCACTGCATCGACGGTATCTAAGACATAGATAAAATCACGGCTCTGGTCGCCCGAGCCATGAATTTCCGGGGCTATGCTATGGTGAATACGCCATGCAGTAATCGGAATAATACCCGCCATTAGGCCCTTGTAATTCTGACGAGGACCATAATTATTAAAAGGTCTTACTATAAATGCGTCTACATCAAACATATTCACATAGCTTTCGACAGCCATATCAGCGGCGGCTTTTCCTGCTGCATAAGTCGTTGTGGGGGCCTTGGGGTGTTTTTCGTCCATCGGTTCATACACGGCGGTGCCATACACTTCGGACGTCGAAAAATGACAGAGCGACTGAAACTCGCCTTTACGCTGGAGTTCCAACAGGTTAATTATGCCGGTGACATTGGTAGTGAACGCATTGGCCGGATTGATGAAGGAATAATTCAAAGCCTTAGTCGCAAGATTAAAAACAACATCGATATTATGTTGATCAAAAATATATTCTAGGCTTTCTTTGCATTCAATATCTTCATTATAAAAAATTGCGCCCTGCGCAACCGCCGATTCGATATTCTTCTCTGAACCCAGAAACAGGTTATCGACAATAATCACCTGCTTTGCGTCATCGGCAATCAATCGATCAACTAAATGGCTACCAATAAATCCGGCTCCACCGGTGACTAATACCGTTTTATCCGTGCAGGATGATCTAAGCATTTTTTATGCTCTCCAATACCAACTGACAAACCCTCAATGACTCGACGCCAGCATCAACATCCGGCAGATCTACAGAATAGTCACCAGCGCACCTCGCGATAAAGGCCTGTAACTCCACCAACAGTGCTTCCTGAGGCTTAACTTCAATTTTTTGCTCTAAAGAAGACACAACATAAGAGTCATCAACATTGGTAGTAGTTGCAGACTGTTTGTGCACTAGAAGCTCTTTGCGCACTAATTCAGCGTCGATATATGCATTGTCTGTCGTCACCTGAATTGACCGGATTTTCTTCTCAGTCATACGGCTGGCAATAACTCGCGATAACGAACCACTTTGGTGCTTAAAGATCGCCGAGGCAAAGGCAACCAGTCCATGCTCCTTATTACCGTAGGCCACCACATTCTGTATCGGGCCATTAAGATAGAGAGCCAGATCGATATCATGGATCATTAAATCCAACACAACATCTACGTCAGTGATGCGACTGCTGAGACGATTTGTTCTAAAGAAGTCTGCATTGATAACGTTGGTGGACTCAAGAATTTTCTTGAGCTCTGCCACCACCGGGTTAAACCGCTCGATAAAA
>MDTF01013138.1_pt1 | contig 10388 bp, 12 predicted proteins | sample 811191 | NCBI WGS metagenome assembly MDTF01 (sample SAMN05326649, study PRJNA326480) | marine metagenome | isolation source: seawater | place: Southern Ocean | collected 2011
GTCCTTGTTTTTTCAAGCTGGAAAGCAGTTGATTATTCTAGTGAACGAGTTGTGGAATTTGAAAATTCCCCGGAGCTAAAGGCAGGTATTTGGCTCAAGGAAAATATAACTGAAAAGGTCTTCATTTCCTCTGATAAATATACTTACATTCCAAAAAACGAGCAGCTGATGTTTCGTCACTATTGGGGACTCTCTGACGATATTATAAGAAACGACAAGCCGGATTACTTAATTATTAACTATCATACCCATCAGTGGTTCTTAAACGTCAGCGATGTCAAGACCTATCTTCATGGACGCGAAATATTCTTAGAAAGGAATAGACTCTACAATGAGTTACTCGGAGACACACATAACCAATATGAATTGGTAGCTGACTTTGGAAAGGTTAAGATTTATGGGAGAAGATAGAGTTTTGATTAGAGTGCGTGGATAATCTGAAATCTTCCCACTTAATTAAACTACTATCCGATGATTGAAATGGAGTGATTATGAGTCCTTTATTATTCTATTATAAAGCACAAAAAAAGGCCGCCAATTGGCGACCTTAAATAATTCCCTTTATTTTAATATATGATTTAGATTTCTCTACTTCACTTTGTCAACCACAGCTTTAAAAGCCTCTGGATGATTCATTGCTAAATCAGCTAAAACCTTACGGTTTAAATCGACGTTAGCACTATTTACTTTTCCCATAAACTTAGAATAGGACATTCCATTCACTCTAGCTCCTGCGTTGATACGCGTGATCCAAAGAGATCTGAAATTACGTTTCTTTTGACGTCTGTCTCTGAAAGCATATACTAACCCTTTTTCAATGGCGTTCTTTGCTACTGTCCAAACATTTTTTCTTCTACCAAAGTATCCTTTGGCTAGTTTCATCACTTTTTTGCGTTTTGCGCGTGATGCCACTGTATTTACTGATCTAGGCATAATTTACATTTTTTTGAGTGATAGTGAGTTACTTTTTCAAACTGCTTAATTACTAGAACTCGGGTTAAAACAATAAACCAAAAATTAATCTGATTACTTAAGATTGAGTTGCTGCAATATGTTGCGCTCGTCCGCTTTGTGAACTAATCCAGATTTCGTAAGATTACGTTTCTGTTTAGTTTCTTTTTTTGTCAGGATGTGGCTTTTAAAAGCGTGTTTCCTTTTGATTTTACCAGAACCGGTAAGCTTAAATCGCTTTTTGGCACTGGATTTTGTTTTCATCTTAGGCATTTTTCTGCTTATTACTGATTAAACAATATATAGGGAATTATTTTTTCTTCTTTGGAGCTAAAAACATTATCATACGTTTTCCTTCCATTTTCGGAAGTGACTCAACGTCTCCTATGTCTGCCAATTCTTGAGCAAGTTTCAAAAGTAAGATTTCACCTCTTTCTTTAAAAACGATTGTTCGTCCTTTAAAGAATACAAATGACTTCAGCTTTGCTCCTTCTTCTAGGAATTTTCTGGCGTGATTCAACTTGAAGTTAAAGTCATGCTCATCAGTGTTAGGTCCAAAGCGGATTTCTTTCACAACAACTTTCGTCGCTTTTGATTGCATTTCTTTTTTCTTCTTCTTTTGCTCATAGATGAATTTCTTGTAGTCTAATACTTTGACTACTGGAGGTTTAGCATTTGGTGAAATTTCTACCAAGTCTAAACCTGCGTCATCTGCTTTCGCTAAAGCATCGGCTATAGCCAATACCTCAGCACCCTCGTCATCTGTGACCAGTCGAACTGAATCTGCAAAGATTTTTCCGTTTATTCTAAAAACCGGATCTGTGTTCTTTGGCTGCGGGGATCTGAATCTTCTAGCTATGGCTTATTCCTCCTTATTAATTTTATTAAAACTCTTTAACTAACTCTTTAATCTCTTTATCTACTATTTCAGCAAATGCTTCAATAGTAAACGTTCCTAGATCACCTTCGCCTTGCTTACGAACTGAAATTTGTCCAGATTCGGCTTCCTTTTCGCCAATAATTAGCATGAAAGGAATTTTTGAAAGCTCTGTATCTCTAATCTTTTTCCCAATTTTTTCTGAGCGATGATCTACATAACCGCGCAGCCCTTTTTGGGCGAGCAAAAGTAGCATATTTTCCGCTACCTCATTGTACTTGTCTGAAATCGTAAGAATCGCAAATTGATCAGGATTTAACCACAATGGAAATTTCCCTGCACAGTGTTCCGTAAGGATTGCAATAAAGCGTTCCATGGACCCAAAAGGCGCTCTGTGTATCATTATTGGACGATGCTTTTGATTATCGCTGCCCATATATTCTAATTCAAAACGCTCTGGTAAATTGTAATCTACCTGTATTGTTCCCAATTGCCACTTTCTGCCCAAGGCATCCTTTACCATAAAATCGAGCTTGGGTCCGTAAAATGCTGCTTCTCCATAGACGATTTTGGTCTTTAAATTTTTTCCCTCTACTGCCTTAAGTATTGCATCTTCAGATTTTTCCCAATTCTCGTCAGAACCAATATACTTTGAATGATCCTCTTTATCTCTTAAAGAAATTTGAGCTTCATAATCATCGAATCCTAATGAGGTGAAAACATAACTTACTAAATCAATTACATTTTGAAACTCTTCAATTAATTGATCAGGTCTTACAAAAAGGTGAGCGTCATCTTGAGTAAATCCTCGTACTCTTGTCAGACCATGCAGCTCACCACTTTGTTCGTATCGGTATACAGTTCCAAATTCAGCATAACGAACCGGTAAGTCCCTGTATGATCTAGGTTTGGATTTATAGATTTCACAGTGGTGTGGGCAATTCATTGGTTTAAGCAAAAATTCTTCATCCTCTTTTGGAGTGTGAATTGGCTGAAATGAATCCGCTCCATATTTTTCATAATGGCCACTAGTAACGTAAAGACTTTTGTGCCCAATATGCGGCGTAATAACGGGCTGATAGCCACTTTTTGTTTGAGCCTTCTTCAAGAAATCTTCTAGTCTTGAGCGTAATTCAGCACCTCTTGGCAACCACAATGGCAAACCTTGGCCAACTTTTTCAGAGAAAGTAAATAACTCTAGCTCTTTTCCCAGTTTGCGATGATCTCGTTTTTTGGCTTCTTCGAGCATTTGCAAATGCTCCTCAAGCATTTTTTGTTTTGGGAAGGATATCGCATAAACACGAGATAATTGGGGCTTATTTTCATCGCCTCTCCAATAGGCACCAGCGATGCTTAATATTTTAATGGCTTTTACAAATCCTGTATTAGGGATGTGTCCACCTCGACATAAATCGGTAAAGTTGGAATGATCGCAGAACGTAATGTCACCATCGGTAAGATTTGAAATTAATTCAACTTTGAATTCGTTTCCTTGCTTATTGTATAATTCAAGAGCGTCTTTTTTACTAACTGCTCTCATTTTGAATTGCGCTTTTTCGCGAGCAAAATCTAAAAAGCGTTTTTCAATAGCCGCAGTATCTTTTTCTGAAATTACATAGTCTAATGTGTCTACATCATAATAGAAGCCATTTTCAATGGCAGGACCAATTGTAAGTTTAATTCCAGGGTATAAGTCTTCTAGTGTTTGCGCCAATATGTGCGCTGAAGAATGCCAGAAGGCAGTTTTCCCTTCATCATTATCCCAGGTATGCAACACTAATTCAGCGTCTTCAAAAATAGGGGTAACAGACTCTACTGTTTTTCCATTTATAGAAGCGGATAAAACATTTCGTGCTAAGCCAGATGAAATATCATTGGCTACATCGAAAGGTGTAACTCCTGATTCGAATTCACGAACCGAGCCATCTGGTAGAGTAATTTTAATCATTTTATTCTAAAAATTTTGGGCGGCAAAGATAGAATTATAAAGTCCTTTAACAAGCGCAAGAAAACTTTGTGATAAGGAAATTAACTCACTACGTAAGCTCTAATTTCTTCTACTTTGTTTCGGATTTTTTGTAGGTCCATTAGATTTAATAATACGCTGTCTCCAGTGGATTTAAATCGAATGCTCGAAGACATTTCTTTAAACTCTAATAATTTGTTTTGTAGATCTGTGATTTCTTCGTTCTTATCGTCCATTTTATCAAATTCTATCAAAATATCCTCTAACATTTCTACTTGACTTGTAATTTCAGACACCATGGCAGTATCTAAGCTATTCGAGAAATTCTTTTTCGCGTTAATAGCGATATAAGCACTTTCAATCCAAGCTCCGGTGTAAAAAAGAATTGCTTTGTCTTGGGTGCCGTTTGCTCTGAGTGTTTTATCCAAATCTTTCTGAATACCATTAACTATTCTTGACATGGAGTCTTTGTTGCTAAGACTAGAGTTGAAATTAGTGAGGATTAATTCGTATCGAAATATTTCAGACAAACCAATTGAATTGCTAATACTCTGAATTGCCATAAAATATTCAGATGCACATTGTCCTTGATTGTTAAGAATACAATAGCTAAGATCGGCAGAATACACACCAAAATTCAAAGACTTCTTGGTATTTGTAATATAGCGTTCATGATCAGATGCTGGATTGGTTAGGCCAGGTATAAATTGGATTCCTGTTTCTTTATAATTTTTAGCCAATTCTACAGGTGAAGGAAATTCAAGACGATGGCTATCTAATAATGTAAGTTTAAGTCGGTAGTTTTCAAAATCTTCAATAGCTTCTTGTGCAATATCTTCCTGATTGAGATTGGATACTTCAACAGATTCACCGCATGAAATTAGAAGAATTCCTAAGCTAAAAACTGAGAGAGAGAAAATTACAAGGAAATTGGCGAATTTTTTCATTTGTCGGACGAAAGTAAAGATTTGCTTTAATAATATCTCGATTTGATATCGTTTAAATAGATATTCCTGCGTAAAATTGCAGAAATGTTGAAAAAGTATTTTTTCAGGTCCTTTTTAATTGGTGCAGCCGCTTTATTGATTTCTGCTTGTTCTGATAATACTGTTGCGGAAAAAGCGCAAGAAAAATCAATTGATAAGTCAATTGATAAATCAATTAAGGAAATAAAGCGTTTTGGTGACGTTAAGTCAATTACTCATGATCTAGGCTCAGTAAGAAAGAGTATTGAACAATCCGCCAAATTATACGAAAGATTATATGTTGCTGAGTGTCCATTCAATTCAGACTTATTAAGTCTAGACCCAATTCAGCAAAATACAACCAGGCAAAAAGCACTCGCTATGGGTCGTTATGCTGCTTTATTTGTTTACACAGCTTCTTACGAGCAAACCAGATATGCAAATAGTTATTTGTCTGAAGTTTTAAGAATTAGTGATGAAATAGGCATTCGTGATGCTTTTAATGAAGATCAGTTAAAAATGCTGTACGGTCCCAATCGTAATGCTGATAAGTCGGCAGTGCTAATAAAAGCTTATTTAAAAGCGACAGAGCAAATGTATTCCGAAGAGAAAGCTTTGCTTATAAGTTATATGGTTCTAGGGGGATGGATACAAGGTATGAAGTTAAGTTATTCATTATGTGGGGATTATCTACAACATCAGAATGTTTCTTTGAGCTTGTATGATCAGACGTACAGTTTTTACAACTGTGTTCGTTTATTGGAAGAAACTAAAGGTCAAATGGACGCGCCAATGGTGTTGATGGATAAGTTGGATATCATTCGTCCAGACATAGAATCCTTGGTAAAAACAAGGGGAGATATTGATAAAGAATTATTTGAATCATTGAAAGCGAAAACTTTGATGCTAGAAAAAGAAATAAATTCCTTAGACTAGTATTGTTATTCTAAAAAGTAAAGTATTTTTGCCGCCCGAAAGAAAATTAGCAATTCTTTTATTCGGGGTGTAGCGTAGCCCGGTTATCGCGCCGCGTTTGGGACGCGGAGGTCGCAGGTTCGAATCCTGCCACCCCGACCAAAAAAAAGTCGTTCATTTTATGAGCGACTTTTTTTATGTGATAAATTGAACGAAGGGTACTTAAGAATAGGTTTGAGTTTAAATAGCACTCAAGCATTGTTTTGACTTTGTTTTGGAGTTAATATGGAACGGATTATTTGATACACAGAGGTGAATCCTAATCCACTCCGCCATCAATCAAGCTTCAACGGTTCAAGTGAGTTAAGCTTGCTCTTAAAATCCGTGTCATTACGAAACTATTTATAATGTAGAAATCTAGGTTATTTTGAGACAAAGAAACTATGGATTAGCTTTTAGCTAGACTTCTAGAAATAATGAATCACATACCAGCAGAGATTTTTTCAGGAATTAAGATGTATAGAAAAGCAGGTTTTACTTAAGAGTTTAAGGCAGAAACTGAAATGGTAGAACGGATTAAACCGAACTGTTAGTAATCTTTCTTCTTTTATAATTTGTCTAAGGGACTGGAAATAGTTGATCAATTTTATTGAGCCATTATAAGTAGGTTGAATGAGTATTCAAAGCTTAAAATTAAATGGCTAGATAAAAATTAAAAAAGCCCAATAAGTATTTCTACTAATCGGGCTTTCGAATTCATTTTAGTTTTCAAGTTTAGCTAGTCATCAATTTAAAGTCTAGCGTAAATTCATCATAAATCATTTTATCACCAAGATCGTCGAAAACTGACCCTGACCCGTATACTACCTTATATTTAGTTCTGTCAATTTTCATTGCTCCACTAATGCTCATTTTTCCGCCTACAATACCAGTAATAGCTTCAAATGATTGTTCATTTGAAATCCCTTTAATGGTCATGTTTCCAGTTATCATGACCTTTTTAGCGGAAAGTACTTTTACATTTGAAATCACAAATGTTGCAGTTTCATTCTTTTCAACTGAAAAGAAGTCTTCACTTTTCAAGTGACCAATTAACTTGGCATTTGTACCTGCATCGGCAATGTCAGTGCATATTATTGAAGTCATATTGATTACGATATTTCCACCGTTGAGCGTACCTCCTTGAATTACTAATTCACCCGATTTGATGTTAATGGTTCCGACATGCTCTCCAGTAACTTTTTCTGCTCTCCAGTTTACAGAAGAAGCTTTTGTGTCAATATTCATTTTATCTACAGCTGCTTTTTCTGCATCTCCAGTTTTACTTGTTCCCATGTTCGGCACTTGGGCCATTATGTGCATTGAGATACTCATTGCAAATAATAAAGCTGCAAGACTTGTGAAAATTTTTATTCCTTTCATTTTATTTGTTTTAATAGTGTTGTTTTTGTAATTATTCTATGTTCTCATCTTATCCAGCAAAACGCTCAATTGTTCTGCATCATCATTTGAAATATTGATTGAACTCGTAACGTTTTCCATTACTAACGAGGCGGCTTCAATAGTTTTTAATCCTTTATCTGTAATTATAATATCAACTTGTCTGCGGTCTGATTTAGAGCTTTGTCGTTCTACAAGATTTTTAGTGAGCAATTTGTCGACCAAACGTGAGGCATTGCTCATTTTATCAATCATGCGTTCTGTCAATAGCTTAACTGACGCTGGTTTTGGAAATTGGCCGCGCAATATTCGTAGCACATTAAATTGCTGCACACTGAGGCCATATGGCTTTAACGTATGGTATTGAGTTGTACTGATATTACCATAGGTGAAAAGCAAATTAACAACAGCTTTATGCTGTGGGCTATTAAACTTTTTTTGTTGGATTTCCTCCTCAATTTTAACCATGGAGCAAATGTATGTAAAAACATTAGATGTACATACATTGATTGTGCTAGTATTAAATGTACTTGTATTGAAATATAACGAGGTTACAAGAAGAGTTTACCGAATGAGCCCTGCTTTTCGCTCGCTAAGTCGCTCTATAACAACTATATTGGCTAGTATCAGAAGAAATGCATAAAGGAAATCCTCGAAGGGTATAGTGCCAAGTCGAATGCTTGTAAAAGCATTTTCGTTGTACCACACAACTGGTGCGTTAATCATAGAACCCGTAAGAATTCCATTGACGATACAAAAAGGAATAAGACATACCAAGTATGCACGATAAATGAAATGCATGTAAGGCGTTTCTTGATACCATCTCAAATAACCTAAGAAAATTGCAAGCAAACTAAATGTGGTTGCGGTGTACCAAAATTCATGATGAATAATAACAAGAGGAATTAGGAAAATGAATAGACCGCTAGTAATGCGTTTCTCTTTTGCTGCCAGAGCATTAGTTGGAAACCAATTATTTATTACTGCATATATAAATGTACAGGCAATAGGAATGGTAAAAAAGAAGAGCACCTCCTCCAAAGGTAAACTACCAAAGTATATACCTGATAAATAATCAGGATTAAATCCCCAAAAACCAGCACGGGTAAAAATCTCATCCCAAATCAAAAAAGGAACAGCAACAATAGCGGCTGCTATAAATGCTTTAGGTAGTATTTGGTAAAAAGCAACTTTTTTATCAAAGCTGAGTAATAAAGGACCTGATATAGTAAAAATATTGATAAATAAATATAGGTAATTGCTTTCCATTATCTTTTTTTGAATGCTTCAGTAAAATAGTGCATTGGTACCAAAAGCAATCCAAAACATTCACCGTCTTCTTTGTTTTTGTAACGATGATGGACGTAATGGCCTTTTCTCATGGCTCTAACATACCAATTCTTTGTGTTTCTAAACCACTTAAATCGCTGGTGGATTAATACGTCATGGATTAAGAAATAAGTAACACCATATGCTAAAATGCCTAGACCTATAAATAGTCGGTAGTCATTTCCAGCCAACATTCCAAACATGATAAGTAACCAGCTTGGTATAGCGAACATGAGAAAGAAAACATCATTTTTTTCGAAAAACCCCGGTTCGATTTGATGGTGATCCTTGTGGAAAAACCATAGAAAACCATGCATGACATGTTTGTGCATGAACCAAGCCATGAATTCCATAAATAAAAAGGTTGCAGGTATTAAAAGCCAAATCATTCCAAAAACAAATTTAGTAGTACAAAGAAAATCAATTGAATGAAGAACAGATTACGTGCAGAACGATTTATCGTCTCTTGATTGTTTAAATCGATAATGTAAACACAAGCTAAGCCCACTAGGTACCAACTCACAAAATTTAATGTTGGAATTACACCATTTTCCCAATACCAATAACCGAGTTTTGGTGCAATAGGTTCCAGCAATATATCCAGAATCAGCATAAATAGAGTAGAAACCAATATTCTCAGGTATGTATTTCCGATAAAACTTTTGGCTAAATGGTATGAAATGTATGCAGACATAAACCAGTTCACTCCAATAATTAATGGAACATCAAATATTTTCGTACCTAAACTATCGCCGTAATGATAATTCCCAAAAGGATATCCTGTTGCTACTCCAAGAATCTCGACTGACATTCCTAAGAGAAATATTACTCCAATCTTTTTCCATAAATTTTGAATGGGTGCAGGTAATAATATCAGTGTAAAGGATACGATTAGATTCAATTCAGAAACCGATTTCAAACCTAAATCAGGAAAGAAGCTTATACCAACAAACCCTACTGTATGAGTGATTATCAGTATTGGTGTGACGAAATATTTGATTTTAGAAAACATTAGGCTTTAGGAATTAAACGTGTCGCAATTTTTGCTGAAAGTAAACAAAGCGGAATTCCACCCCCTGGATGAACGCTTCCACCGCAAAAGTATAATCCTTTTATGGTATTCGAAAAATTCGGTTGTCGAAGAAAAGCGGCCATTTTTGAATTGGAGCTAGGTCCATACAAGGCTCCTGCATAAGAGGAGGTTTTAGTTTCAATATCATTTGGAGTAAGTACTTCTTCACAAACTATATATTCTTCAATTTTAGTGTTTAAAATGCTGTTGATTTTCTGCTGTATTAGTTTTTTAGTAGACTCAATATCAATAGTTTCAGTTCCTGGTGTTGCGCTTGGAACATTGATCATTACAAACCAATTCTCACCATTTTCTGGTGCATCATCCGATTTTATTTTACTGCTGATATGAATATAAATGGTAGGATCTGCAAAGATTTTTTTGCTTTCGAACAGACCGTCAAACTCCTTTTTATAATCTTTACTGAAGAGAATGTTGTGTACATCCAATTCGCTAAACTTTCTATTAATGCCCCAATAAAAAATCAATGCACTTGATGAGGGTTCTTGTTTTAAAATACGTTTTGGAGTAGCAATATTTGGGAGTAATTTTTCAAAAGTAGGGTGAACGTCCATATTTGAAACAACTGTATCTGCTTCGATCAATTCATTATTTACGCTTACACCAGTTACTTTGTTTTGTGCATCGTAGATAATTTCTTTTATCAAACTATTACAGTTGAACTTAACACCTTGCCGCTCGGCAAGACTTACTAAACTATCAACAATGTTGCGCATTCCTTTATTTGGAAAAAAGGCTCCTTGGCTATATTCTAGGCTAGGAATTACTGCCATAATTCCTGGTGTTTGATAGGGGTTTGAACCGTTGTAGGTTGCGTAGCGATCAAATAATTGAATCAGCTTAGGTTCTGAA
>MDTF01009139.1_pt1 | contig 10387 bp, 7 predicted proteins | sample 811191 | NCBI WGS metagenome assembly MDTF01 (sample SAMN05326649, study PRJNA326480) | marine metagenome | isolation source: seawater | place: Southern Ocean | collected 2011
CATGAAAATAAATCACAAATGGCATTTCGTAGTGGTCTGCGTTCTCCTACTGATCTGAAAGCAGCCAATTCTGATTTAACCAAATCAATGGATCACAGTCTTTTGACTAGACATGCTGCAACGACTGCCTCCAACAAAAATAAACCATGGGTACCCAGCAACCAAGTCACCAGAACCAGTCCATCGCGTAATGCCACCGATCTGTTGTCGCGTTCTTGGCAACCTTCTTCCTCCTCGAAAGGCTCCTTAGCGACTAACATTGCACGTTCTGGTATGACTTCTTATTCTCCGGTACGTGCAAGTGCTGCTTCTCCGTCTAGATCTAGAAGACAACGAATTGAACGAATTGAACCAACACATATCCATGATCAAGAACCAAATCAACCACCAAATCAACCACCAAATCAACCACCAAATCAACCACCAAATCAACAACACAATCAACCTCAAAACCAACCACAAAACCAACACCAACACCAAAATCAACAAAATCAAGACAACAACATTGCACCTGTTGTACCTGTAGGAGAAGCACGATTGAGTCAACTTTGTCGTGAAGACAAAGCTAAAGTAGCTAAATTAATTGCTCAAGTAACAAAATTACGTCATGAAGTATCAAATCATTCTCAATCTGAATCCAATGATTCACTTGTGTTAGATGCATCGTCTTCCTCTTCTTTGTCCGCTGCTGCATTAAAAGTACAAGAAAAATTAGAACATGAAGTTACACTTGCACAACAAAGACTTCAAGTATTACAAGATGACAATAAAAAATTAAATGGTAACACTGAATTAATACGTTCGAAATATGCACGATCACTGGAAATGCTTAAGCAATACCAAGATCGTTTAGTTAAACTTTCTGAAGAAAAAGAAGATGCAAATAATGCTAGTCGTGTAATGCAAGCAAGCGAATCCGCTACATCTTCCAGATTAATTGATCTTGAAAAAGAACTTCGTAATACCAATGAAAAATTATTCAAACAAAAAGAACTTGTGGAAATGCATGCTACCATAGAAGAAAAGCAAGAAACACGTGTTCGTGATCTTGAATCGAAATTGGCGATGGCAAATCGAGTAGTTAAAGAAAGCAAAACAAACGCATCTAATGCAACAACAGATCAAAGTAGCAACGACAACAATAAGAACCTCAACAATAACAACAACAACATCGATCAATCCCATTCTGTTACATCACCAGATCGTAATAAATCATCGACATCGACATCTAAATATGCCTCTCCTTACTCTCAAAATGGAGGCAGTAATCTGAAACGGCCACGTTCTAAATCACCAGTGAGAGCGATTCAAACCAATGCAGTCTCAAGATTAACAGAATTAAATCAGATTGAACAACAAGATGCAATGACACCAAGAACTCAAGCACGAAAACGATTAACAGAAGTGACGAAAGAAGTCGTAACAGAAATTGAAAATGAATTAGAAAAAGCGCAACGCACTGCAGAAGAATTAAAAAGAAATGTAATAGATACAAACACTACTGCTGGTAGTATTGCTGGTAGTATTGCTGGTAGTACCGCTGGTACTGCTAGTGCTCCAACAAGTAAAAAAATTCGAAAAAAACCAACGAAAAAAGAACAAATGAGTCAATTATTACAACCAATTTCGTATGAACAAGAAGAACAAGTACCAACAATTCACAGTATAGCTCATGTTCAAAAAATATATGGTGCTACACCTCAAGCAGTCGCTCACATGCCAACATATGCAAGTCGTGACAACCATACCAACAACACCAACACCACCAAAAGAAACATTGCACCACCATTATCTAAATCGATGTCTCCTGATCGTTCACAATTTCTAAAATCATCATCGAGAAAAAATAAGAAAGGAAAAAACAAAAACAATCGTAGTAGCGGTAATAGAAGTAGTAATGGCAGCAACGGATTGCAATCATCAAATTCAATACTCATCTCGTCTTCTCTAGAACAAAAAGGTGACTCAAATCTTCATGAACATGCACTTGCAAAGTCTTCCAAAGAAGATTTAATGCAAGAACTTCATCGAGCACAAGATGCACTTGCTTTATTAAAACTTGAACAATCAAAATTAGATTTAGATGAAGATACATCAGAACCACAAATTGCATCACCAGAACGTCCAGAATCGTCCAATACAGCGACTATGGGTAAACAGCAACGACGAAGGAGAAGACGTCCTCGAAAAAAATTCAATAGAATTGATCCAGCTTTCACAAATACTCATTCAATATCTCCTCCATCGATGCATGTATCTGTATCACCTAAATTAAGTGATAGCATTAATTTTTATGATGGAACTAGTCTTTTAGATGTTATTGAAGCAGTGGAAGATCATGGAAATGGCAATCTTTCGCTATCTAGTATTGGATTTGAAGACGATGACTTGGATGGAATGTCTGTAAATACATCAATGGATAGAGGCAGTCCTACTTTGTATATTGCTGCTGCACCTCGTCCTGGCAAAAAAAGTAAAGGTAGAAGAAAACGTAAAAATGGTGAGTCTTCTTCAGCTTCTGTATTGTGGAGTTCCGTGGGAAAATATTTGAACAATGATCAATCTGGAAGACCCAGAAGTAGCAGAGGAGTACCCCGTGCTATTGTAGAACAACATGGTGGTCGTGAAGGAGATTATTGGGGTGCATTTCCAAATGAATCGTCACGTACTCCAAATAGGTTTAGTCAGAAATGGCGTGAAGAAAAGAACGAGGGGTCGGAAGAGGAAGAAGAAGAAAGGTTGGATGTAGTGACAGAACAAAATTATCGAGAAGAATATTACGAAGACAGTATTGGAGGTGCATCTTCCAAAGGAGAACCAGTCTATAGATAAATAAAATATATGTAAAAGAATACCTTCTATAATTACGAAAATCGCTTTTTTTATAGAAGTATTTTCAAACAGATAGCGATACCACAGATACCAGTACGCCGTACAAACGTTTGTACTACCATACAGTAGTTTATTTAAATAATTTTTATTTACATCTTATCTGACATTTTAAATATTCATTTGTTTTAACTTACCTACAGTAACTAAAGAAAATTGTATCATACTATTGTACCAGCAAAATCTTTATTAATGGAGATTTCACCACTTTCCATGACTTTTGCTTTCGCAGCATAATAACGTGAATGGCAATCACCGCCGTCACTTTCCATATTATAAGTTAAAAAAACACTTCTACGAGATTCCTTTGTAGTATTAAAACTAGATCGATGGGGTATGTATGAATCAAAAATAACCAAGTCTCCTGGATCACACAATACATTAATAAATTCCATTGATTCTTCGACGTCTTTATTTGTTACTCCATGTGTATTGTTCAGCAATCCTTTTTGATGTTGATGTGGTGCAACTTGAAGACATCCTTTTTCTACCGTCGATTCATCGATTGCAACCATTGCTGTAATATGATAACCGGCCATAAAATCATCGTCCATTGCAAAAGCTGTTGCATCTTGGTGGCACAGAAATCCTGCACCACCTGGCAATTTAAAATTAATTTTATCTTTGAACAATATTGCTTTTTCATTTGGTCCAAAAGCTTGTGATACAATGGATGCAACGTCACCGTGTCTACATATATCGTTCCAATCTTTATGTATACCACAAAAATTCTCTACTCTTGCAAGTCTTTCTTCTCCATCAGCCGTTTGTTCGTGGTGCACTAACCAGGGAAAGCAGTGATTTGTGCCTTCTGGTAACGATGCAGCATCGTCAGTAAAAGTTTGTAACATGGATGCTGTTTCGGATGTGAACGGATTTTTAACAACAAGAAAACCATCTATTTTCCATTGACGAAGTTGTTCAGGAGATAACACGTACGTGGAAGCATATGGCGATGCAGCATTCGTCTCGGCAATTTTGTTGGTAGTGACATTGCTGTCGAGTGCTTGGACAAAGGAACTGACTTCTGGATTAATACGTGTTGGATCTTTGGCTGCTTCGTCGTAGGTTCTCATTCTTAACGCTAAATCAAAATCTGGATGTTCTTCAAATGCAAGACATTCTTCTTCCGTCAACAAGCCACCTTGGTGGTGCAGCGTAGTTCTGGAGGCGTCGGTTAAACTTCGTTCGTACTCTGCATCTCGAGTACACAAATATCTTTTAGCATAGACATGAGTTTTGCATACAAATGAAATTGTTTCAGAAAATCCAAGATCGCGTAAAAAATCTGCTCCAACACCTTCGTGGTCGATCGTGCCACAACCATCCATGCCGGGTGGTGGTGGTGCACCTCCCGCTTCTAAACCTAGCAAATGGCCGACGTCGTGCAGCAAAGCAGCCAGTTGTCCTTCTTCGTTTTCTCCTGCATCTGCTGCTACTGCTGCAGCCTGAAGACTGTGCGAAGCGATCGTCATTGGTTCACCAATGTATTCAGATGATCCATGACGTTCAAAAAGGGACATGATGCGGTCTGTGGAACGGGTGGATGCGGCCGTGGATAGGTGACGAAGGGAGGTGGTGCCAATGGTTGGTCTTAAGAACATCATTCTGTGTACTGTCACTGTGATGATGCTGTTCGAATATGACGGTGATACGGGACGGATGTTAAAATTCACTCTCGAAAAAAGACCAAAAACAACTTTTAATTTTCTCAACTTTTTAGCAACTTTTTATCGTCAAAATTCATCAAAAAAAAATAGAACGGTTTCTTTTTTCCTCAAGTGTAATTCACCATGAGTTTATCCAATGCAAGTGGAATGTATTCTACTAAGCTTAGTTTTGCTAATGGAGTGGATATGCGTGGAGAGAAACTAACATATATCACATTAAACGGTAAGTTTCTCCTTTCCTCCTTATTACTTTGCATCCCGATCGAAAACTTATTTTTGTTTTTTTTCTTTTCCCTCAATAAATGTTTAATCCATTTTTTTTTATTAAATCAACAGATCCATACGAAAAGAAAAGTCGTTCCAAAAATGCACGTTTTAATGGTAAACAGTTCACCACCAAACCATTGAAAAAAAGTTGTGGTCTTCCAGGTTCTGTGCCAGGTACAGTGTTAAATAATAATTTATTTTCTGCGTACGATGGATACAGCAAAAAACCTGATCCATACAGAAGTCAAGTCAAATACATTGAAACACAACCACCTGATAAACGTAACAAAGGCTTTGGTTCTGGGGATGCATTTAAAACGGACGAATTTACAAATGTCATTCGTACAGAAACGTACCGTGAACAATTAAAAAGAGAAAAGAAAATTACAGATGCCCGTTTTTTTGAGAAATCCAAATCCAATGTTACTAACGATACTAAAATACAAGACGAAGAAGATGATTTGACAGACAATACATTATTTTCTTCGACGCATTCTACTAAACCAGAACTGTATGGACAAGCACGTTTAAAAGCCCTTCGTTCAAGAGAACGTAATGTTGGTTTTCATCGTTTAGCTTCACGTGATTATGGTATGTTGTGTGACGATAAAAAAATTATATTTAGCGCCAAAGCAAAATTTGGATCGATCGATTGTACGGCACAATTTTTTGACAAAGGACATTTAGGTGTTGGACGTAATGATGATCTCATGTAAATACAGTATATTGCAAAGAGAAGCAAATCAAAAGAGAACAAACATAAAAGAGAAAAGAGATGCCTGAGGCAATGAGAACAAGGGGGTACCCAAGGTTTGCAATATTTGAGAGTTTTGTAAACCTCGAGAAGTACACAAATATAATTTGAATAAAAAAGTTACACATACAAGTTGTTTACCGTATTAATTTTTTTTTTAGATAAGAAGGTACAATGTTCAATACATATCTTTTATAATGATTTCCAATCTTGCAACATCGTGTGATTCAAAAAATATTTCTTTTTCTTGGCATATTCCGTACTATTCATTCTCTTTGCAGTTGCATATTCCAATTTATTAGCATCATCAGCCTCATCTCCGTCGCAGTTTCCTATTAATTTTAAATAATCCAAATAAAAATTTCTTTTTGATAATACAGATGCTAAACATTTTGATTTCTCTGTTGTACCTTGCAATACACCTTTGGCACTAATAAATACTTCATGTGTTGTACTACCAATTATGGATGCAACCGCATAACCCGATGGTGTTGATAATTTGGGTTGTTTTTTACGGCGTCGTTTCTTTGATGGTGGTGACGAAGAAGAAGACGTTGTTTTTTTATTGGATTCTTTTGTAGTTGCTGTAGTCGATGACAGTGATGGTGATGGTGGTGGTGGTGGTGATGGTGACGATGACGATGATGGTGACGATGATGGTGACGATGATGGTGGTGGTAGTGGTACTGATTGTAACGATTGCAATGTCGCCAGTTCAACCGATGATTTACATCGATTGTATGTTAATGTTGATGTGTAAATCATAGGAATGATACCCATCAATAATATTGGAAATGTTTCGTTGTTTTTTTCTTCCTTTTTTTTGCTGCCCAAACGAACTTGTTCAAATCGATTAATTATAGCTCTTTGTGTTGAAAGTCTAATAAATTCTCTTTGTTGTTCCTGTACATGTCCTGCAAGTAATATTACCGAAGTCATCCAAATTGGCTCTACAAATGTACTCAACAATGTCCCTTCTAGACCTGCATGACACCATAATGCAATTTTGTCACTACAACACATGGACGATGTTCTTCTTTCAATCAGTGCATCACTTCTTGAACTTTTTGTACGAAGACATCCAATACATTGACGATCACGCGTATCATTTTGAAGATTAATGGGTTTGGCACCCGTCCAATTGAGATTGATTGAAGATCTGGTAGATACAGCACTCGAACTTGAAGTGGTGGTGAAGGTAGATGTGGTTGATGTGGTAAATGTGGCTGCAGACAAAGACGACGAAGAAGACAATGATGTAGTTTGAAGTTGATAAATGGAAGCATCGCCACAAGGTGTTTGTGATATAACTAAATGGATTGATGCAGATGGATGAAGACGGTACCGGCATTGCTTTTTACTGCTGTGATTATTATTATGACTTGTACTCTTAGTATCATCTTGCAGTGGCAATGGAATCGGAATTAAAAGTGATCTTCCATTTCTTTGTTTATCCTTTTTCTTTTCAGACGATTGTAATAATAAAAGTTCATCATATAAAAGACGACGAAAACATCGATGAACGAGTACTTCTGCATGGCAATCAACTACAATACTACCATCGTCACCCTCTTGGCGATGTTTTCCGACACATCGATTTCCAGTAGCTATTGCTACGACATCGATTGCAGCAGTATCCTTCCAAGAAATTGCAAGACCAGCAAGTACAGTCCATTCTTTTCCTTGCGGTTTACCTTTAGTAGGAAGAGAAGAGTAAGCGTTGAGGATCGCTTGTCCTATCGCGTTCGGGTCGGGTTGTTTGTGTTGATAATTCATTTTAATATTGATTAGCTTTGAAAGTTGTTGTTTGTCAGGTTGGTTGGGGTTAAAATTGAATTCGAAATTAACAAGTTGAAATTGAAAGCATGGGATTTGTAGGACGGTGAACTGGTGTTAAAAGAGCAGCTGCAAGGATGTTTTCACTTTCTCTCTTTTCTTGTATACGATCTACGAAAGATTCTCGCCATTCAGCTTCCATTTCTTGACGTTCTCTGTGTGTTGTCTCTTTGCAACAGCAATCACGAAGTAGAAAAACAATAAATATTAATGCCACGACAGAACATAGTCCTATGACTGCATCAATTGCTGGATCTCCGGTTCCTGCAGCCATCTGTTATATGTTTGTACTGAAGAGTATCTGATAATTGATTTAATTAAATCACAATGTGGTAGGTGATAGTTCTGAAGTGTTGTACGTGTCTTGATCTAGGGATTGCACTCCTCAACTAAAATCGATTTATTTTCTTGCTGCTTTCAAATTTTGAAAAAGAAAGAAGCAGGAAACTCAAAAAAGCATCCTGTATATTGATATTCACAACCAAAGAGTAAACAGAGATAATGGAGAAAAACGAAGAAGTTTCTGGAAAGTTACTGATTATGAAATTAGACCTCAAATATATGTCTGACAAATTTTTGACAATTTTTTGAATTATTTTTTTGTTTTATTCAAAATATAAATACTTTATCAAATTTTGTACAATCTCAGAACTTTTTTTCTATTTTTTTGAAAAAATGTTTTCCCCCTGTTTTTCTTGTTAATTAATACTGGTTTGTTTGTTGGGTTTTCATTTGCATTTCTTTTTTTTCCTAATTCAGTCAAATAAAAGTATCTCCGTTCATAGATTAAATATCTTCGCAACAAATATTGTAACAAAGAAGAAGTTTTAATATACAACAACTTGACAGCTGTATTATAAAACAAAATGATTGCGACTACTGATGCTCACCGAGCTTTACAGAAATTAATTCGAGGTGATCCAGACAACAAAAAATGTAGTGATTGTGATACGGTTAATCCAACGTGGGCCTCCATCAATATAGGATGTTTTTTATGTTTGGAATGTTCTGGTGTTCATCGCGCACTTGGTGTACACATCAGCAAGGTTCGAAGTACTACCTTGGATACGTGGCAAAAACCATGGGTGCAACATATGAGTGCAGTTGGCAATCGCAAAGTAAATTCATACTACGAATCAAAACTTCCTAGCGGATTTGTTAAACCAAGCAACATCAAAGACAAAGCAGAGTTCATACGCTACAAGTACGAATCAAAAAAATGGTTTGGAGAGCCAAACGCAAACAATACCAGCAGTAGTACTTCTCAAGTTAGTGGGAACGCTTTTGGTGTATCACGTCATCAATCAAAAGTAAAAAAAGCCCCTGAAACTGCTGCACAACGTGCAAAACGTCGTCAAGATGAAAGAGAAGCAAAAAAAAATCCGCAAGCAAAACAACCACAGCAACAACAGCAGCAGCAACAACAGCAACCAAAACAACAACAAACACAATTAACAAAAGAAACACCTAAACAACCAACACGTACTGCACCTCCATCCACTTTGGAACGTTTCAAAGCAAGTGCTGCTTCTCGTACTATTCCTTCCGTATCTCCTATATCCAGTCAACGAAAAAATAGCAACAGTAGTAATGGTGGTAATGGTCGAGAAACTGCAGCGGATCGTGCAAAACGTCGACGTCAACAAGCTTCTGAAAGTAAAGAGTCAACACAACCACAGCAGCAACAGCAGCAGCAACAGCAACAGCAACAACAACAACAGGATACAACAACAAACAGCAATGAAAATGGAGAAGATCTTTTCACTGGTTTATCGAGTGGCGGAATGTTTGATGGACTTTCAGGATCAAACTCAAGACAAAGAAATGATTCTAGAGATTCATTGAAACGAAGTTTATCAAAACGTCGTCCTTCAGTGGAACTTCAACGTTTGAACATTTTGAAATCTGATCCAACAGATTTAACAACAAGTCCAACGATGCAACAGGCCGCTAATCATATTGAGTTGCAACAAACAAGAGAAACGGTATCAAATACGTTGACACGCAGGTGACAATTATTTTTTTTTATTTTTAAAAAACTATTCTTTTGTGTTTCCTTTCGTATATTTGTTCTGACACTAATTTTCTTTCTTTGTGTCTTAACTTTCTTAAAACATTACACGTTGATTTATGTGCATTTCAGACCTTCGGAACCAAGTGGTTTTTCTTTCATGGCGCCATCTACAGAAACATCAGCACCCGTAGAAACGAATTCGTCATCGTCTGGTTTTGGTTTTATTAGTGGCGATGCACCTGTTGCAGTAGTAAACACAACCCCAGATATTTCTTCTGCTTTTGATAGTCTCAATAACAACAGCAACGGGGTGGAGTTGGAGACCCAAGGAGTGGCGCGTGGTAGTGTTGGTTCGGTGGGTGGGGTCGGTGGGATTGGTGGTGTTGGCGAAGATGCTGCTCAAGTAAGCAATCAATTGCAACAACATGAAGCTAGTTTGGAAATTCTTGAACAACAATGTGCTAGCATTCAAACAATTGTGTATCAATTTGAAGAGATGAGAACACAATTTTTGAATGCGAAGTCTGAACTTGCACAATTAAATGGTAATCTGGAACGTTTACAGTCGAATGGAATTGATACAGTGGTTGTTCAACATTTGAACCAAGCATCACAGGACGCAATTAAATCAGAACGAAAAGTACTAGTCAAAAGAATATCGTTTTTATTTGATCAAATTAGCGTGACAAATGAATACATGAGCAAGTTGACCGTAAATTAAAATTTTGTAAGGATTCTAAATGAATAAAAAACTACCTGTAATTAACTATATTGCTGCTGTAATTTTTATATACCTTCTTAGATGGTAGTTTGTACGCGTACACCATTCAGGTTGTTCGTTGAACAATAGCAGTAATTACTGCTACCTTGTTTTTCTTTTTTTCCTTTTTTTCTTTTTTTTCTTGTGTCAAAAAATTTAATAATACAGGGTAGGGTTTTTGGAACAGAATGAAACAG
>MDTF01003202.1_pt1 | contig 10383 bp, 11 predicted proteins | sample 811191 | NCBI WGS metagenome assembly MDTF01 (sample SAMN05326649, study PRJNA326480) | marine metagenome | isolation source: seawater | place: Southern Ocean | collected 2011
AGTATTGGTTAAAGTAACGCCTCCAAAAGCAGAAAGAGGTACTGGGTTGAATGGCGTGAAAGCAACAATTGGTGTTTCTTGAATAAAGCCAGCAATTGTAACCAAAGATCCTTTTTGAGCATTGTATTCTCTTTTGAAAGTAATGGAGATTTGGTATTCTGGAATAGAGAGTGTACCGTCTACAAACGACATGTTATCTTCCTCAAAGTAAAATCCTTGAGATTTAACACCATCTAACGATAAACCTATTTTTATCTCATTTATATCAACTGAACCAATAAGCGTTTCGTAATTCCCTTGAATTGAAAGGAATGCTAATGGAGCTATTTCAGGTAGAGGGTAATATCCGCTGAATTTAGCAAGTTCACCGCTTTTTAAATTCGGGAATTTCAGCTTGTGGTTTTCAGGAAATTGTATGGTTTGTAGTGACCGTGAGATTACTTTATTTCCATCAACCATCATATTGTTACAGGCAAATCCTGCTGATGCGGCCGTTCCCATAATCAACTTAATAACCTGTTCTCCATTTTGAAAAGAAAAGAAGTACATATTCAAGTTGTAAGTGAATGAATCTACTTTACTTAATTCGCCATTATTTTGCCCAAAATCATACATGATTGTATAATCTTTTTCAAGCTTCATAACCAAATAAGAGGTGTCTACTTCTTTTTCGGGATTGATGTGTAATGGATTTACACAATAGTAAGATCCAATGTACATATCGTAAGGAATGGGATTGTTATAGGTTGTTCCATTAACAGGAGTGGGGCTGCCTCCAGGCAAGGTGATGTTTCCTGTGAATGAAGCACTAATGCCATTACTTCCATCTCCTCGAGTAAAAGTTAAATCAACTACCAATCCAGTAACAGGATCAGCTTGTGTTAATTGGTTATCGATAAATGTTCCAGTAAACGCGTAGCGTTCAGAGGTTGTACCATTCAATGAAATAATTAATGCTAAATCATAGATTGGTGTTGATGAACCTTCTTTAATGTGAATATTGGTGTCAACTGTGAAAAAGGCACCTGAAGCATTGGTTAAAGAGTAGTATCCATTAAATGTAATAAGCTCTTTAGCTCCATCATTTAGTGATACTTTACTAGGATCAACATTTTCATACTTGCTCTTTAATTCTTGGTGATAATTAGTGAGATCAGACATAGCTGAACTATCAACGTTTGTATGCACCTTATTTGCGACTAAATTTTCCATATTGGCCTGTTTAATTGATTAATAATTAGGTATTTGTTTCAATCAAACTTACCGAATGAATGTGGCGACAGCAATGGCTGTAATCAACCAAAAAAAGCCAATAACTTGCGTTATCGGCTTTGCACTTGATTTATGTTGATCGGATTTAGTCTGCTAATCCTAATTGTTTCATGAATGCAAGGTTGTCCCAGAAAAGGTATTCTTCATACATCACACCTTCATCGTTCCACAAACCAATGGTAACCATGTTTAGTTTGTAGGCTTTTCCTGTTGGTTGAATGAATTTGCCATCGCCAATAGGCATAGGTTCTGTAAATGTTCCTTCAATTACACCTAAAACAGCTGTAAAGTTACCCGATGCAACACGAATAGGATGTTGTTGAATGCGGGTGTCAGGAGCATAAACAAACATGTCGCTTAAGTCTTTCATGTGGCGCTCAATGCCAGTTGTGGTGTGTCCGTCAGGCCAGTGAACCAAAATGTCTTCGGCATGACTTTCATGCAATCTAGCCCACTCTTGTTTGGTGAAAACCACAAAGTCAAGGGTGTCGAATTTGGCTAAGTTTTCGGCAACTACTGCATTAGCCTCAGCAATTTTGGCTAGCTCAGCTTTTAGTGCTTTTATTTCTGCTTTATACTCGCTTACTTTTTGTGCTTCGGCTAAGTTGGCGAATCCAATCATGAATAGTACCATCCATGATGCTTTTAAAATGTGTTTTAAAGTTTTCATGATCGTTGAATTAATTGTTGTAGTAAAATTTTTCGTTGATGATTTGTCCGTCTGCGTTCCATCTTTGAACCGCAATTTGAGTGTAGTTTCTAACGCCCCATTCTTTGTGTGTGAAATCAAAATCCCACTCAACAACAGTAATGTTGTCGCTAACGATTACGTTTTTCACATCGCCTTTTCTAAACTCAGTAATGTTACCAGCAAAAGCTTCTTCGTGAACTCGGTTAGCAGCTTTGCCAATTCTTAGTTCATCTTCATTTTCTTGCATGGTAATGTCATCAGCATAGTATTTTTCAAAAGCTTCCATGATTTGACCAGCTTGAATCATGCTGTTAAGGTCGTTGATGCGTGCTTCTAAAGTGGTGTTATTTAATGTCTCCATCGTATATAGTTTTTTATGATTTTTTTGATGAGACAAAGATCCGTAGCCGAGCAAGGCAAGCGGTAATACAAATCAGAACAGGTGTGGTAAAAATCGGAAATGAGGGGTGAAAACAGCCGTTATATGAGCTTTTTCATCTCTTCACGGAACTCGGTTGGCGTTTGTCCCGATTTCTTTTTGAAGACTTTTGAGAAGTATGATTTTTCGTTGTAACCGATTTCGAAAGCAATTTCAGAAATGGTTTTATCTGTTGAGGTCATCAATCGTTTAGCTTCCATCAATTTTCGGGTTTCGATAATTTCAGAAACGCTTTGATGAAGTAGCTTGTGTGTAATTTGGTTGAGGTTGCGCGAGGTCATGTGCAACTGCTCAGCATAAAACTCAACCCCATCGTTGTGTTTGTAGTTGTCTTCCAACAGTTTCAAAAACTGGGTGAAGGTTTTGTTTTGCGATGCTTCTTGAATATCAAAATCGTGCGATTTAGCTCTATCCGATTCTATCATTACAAACAAAGCGCTGAGTAAGTGCTTTACCACACTTAAATCGGGATCTTCTTGCTGGAGTTCATCGTGCATCATCTCGCAAGTTTGCACCAAACGATTGAAGCAAGCGCCACCATGCAATGCGATGTTGGCTTCGTTGTTGAAAAAGCTGTAGAGGTGAAAAGCTGTTTCGGGAATAAACTCACTTTTAAAGCGGATACCCCAAACATGGCATTTGCCATCTTTGGTTTTTGGAACCACCCGATGAACCTTGCCTTTGGTTACAAAGCTGATGAAAGGAGCTTCAATTTGCTCAGATTTAAAATCGATGAAATGCTCCAAAACACCTTCGGTGCCAATCAACAATTCTTCAAAATCATGTTGATGTGGATGACCCGGATCTGAGGTGATTTTATCAGCCTCTTCAGGCAGAACTTCAAAGATTTTAATTAACCTATCCATAGCTGTTGGCAAATATAGTGATGGACGGGTTTTGTTTGAACTTACAGCAGGTATAGTTTAATCAAGAAACCTGAAGCATATGGGCGTATTTGTGGTGTTCTATTCTGCAAACGCCAGAACAACTTTTTTAGGAATGTGATGGAATTGAGTGATAACGAGATTAATTAAATAGTCTTATGTAGTCTTCAAACAAATACTGTTTACCTCTTTTTGCACCAGTAATTTCCTTAATGATTTTCAGGCGTTCAAGTTCACTAACCAGCTTATATGCTGAAGGTGTAGAAAGATCAGTTATGTCCGAAACCTTTTGAACATTTATTATTGGGCGTAAATAGAGTTGATTAACAACTTGTTTAGCTTTATTACTTCTGGCACCTAAAATTTGAATTTTATCATCAACTTCTTTTTGAAGCTTCATAATGTTATCAAAAGTGTCAATACTACCCTTAGCGGTTTCGATTATTCCAACTAAGAAGAATTTAAACCACTGCTCAATATCATCAGAAAATCTAACTTTCATCAAATTCTCGTAGTATAGATTTCGATTTCGCTCAAAAAAATCAGATAGATATAGAATGGGTTTTTTTAATATCCCTTTTTCAACTAAGTATAGTGTAATTAGTAACCTTCCAACTCTCCCATTACCATCGAGAAATGGGTGTATGGTTTCAAATTGATAATGTATTAGGGCTATTTTTAATAAATGTGGTAATCTAATTTGTGAGTTGTGAATGAATTTCTCTAAATCTCCCATTAACCTACCAATTTCTGAATGCGGGGGTGGTATGAATGTAGCATCAGAAATAGTCGCTCCTCCAATCCAATTTTGGCTAGTTCTAAATTGTCCAGGTATTTTATGTTTTCCTCTAACACCTTGGAGAAGAACTTTGTGAGCCATTTTTATAAGTCTTGATGATAACGGTAATTCATCAAGTGATTTAATAGCAGAATTTAAAGCGTTGATGTAATTCTGAACTTCTTCCCAGTCATCTCTTTGTTCTTCTTTAAGCTCCTCTTTTTCTTGAAGAGCTTCTTCAATATTTGTTTTTGTTCCTTCAATCTTACTTGATTTGGTAGCCTCCTTAAGAACGTGCATTGAAATAAATAGATCAATATTTGGAGTGTGCTCTGAGTACATATCGAGTCGCCCAAGCTGCCTGTCAGCTTGACTCAATAACTCTATTATTTCCATGTCATCGAGATTCCAACTTCTATTGATTTCTTCAGGGTAAAAGCTCTTAAAGGTACCTTGATTGATGTATAAACCAGCTTTAAAGTTCTTCATGTTTTCTTAAGTAAGAAGGAAGCTAATTTAAGAAAAATGAGAAAAACTTAATTAAGGGGTGCTCTTATTTAAGAAATAATACAAAAACTTAATTAAGAGATTTGGCTATTTAAGTTTTGTACTGGAACGCAATGGAATCGCGCAAAAGCGTGGGCATACTCAATCACTTTACCAATTTAACCGTGCGCAAAATCTGATCTTCGGTATTTTCAATCACTAAAAAGTAAGTGCCATTATTGAGTTGATTGAGGTTGTCTATCTGAAAAGATTGTTCTGTTGAATTTCCAGAGATTAGCATTTTTCCAGTAATGTCAAACAACTGGTAGTTGATGCCCTTGTTTGAATTTTCGGAAAATGTAATTGTTACATGATCTTCAAACGGAATAGGGCAAACAGTTATTCCAGATTCGGTAGATACGTCTTCAACGCCAGAAATAACACAGCGGCCAGAGTTGTATTGTTCAACGCCATTTTTATAGGAGCACAGCAATTTAGGCATAACAACGCTCGAGTTGTAAAGTGAATCTTGAAAGCGAAACCCCATTGTGCTTGAAATACCCTCAATTAAAGTGAATTTATCGCCATTTGGATCAGAGGTTCCTGTAAAGTTGAATTGAATGTGTTTTCGGTTGTTGATGGTATAAACAGAATCAACTTTATGGTAGCCTGGGTAAGGGTTCCAATTACCTCCGATGTACATCGAATCTCCCACGCTTAATTGTAAATCCATAATGAGATACTCGGTTGTGTCTTGGTTATTTCTGTACCAGGCTTTTCCCAAAACAGTATCTTCTCGGATATATCCCTCATGGTAATATCCATACCCATCAATTATTTTGTAGGCTAATCCATTGAAGCTTGTATCGCCTGCAACGTTGTGATATGCAGTGCCATCACCCCAAAGATTTCCAATGGTGATGTTCCAACGTGTGGAGTCGCTTCCAAAAAGGCTCTCGAATTGCGCTTTTGCGCTAAATACAGCTAGCAAAAAGGCTAAGAAGAGTATAGGTTTTTTCATGGTTGTGTGTTTTTCGATTTACCCCCTAAAATAAGGAAAACCGAAGTTAGTGAATTAATCTTACGTGTTTAAAACGAATAACTTTAGGCTAATTGTTTTTAGGAACGCGATAGAATCGCGCACCAGTGGAGAAGAGTTATTTATCAGCTGGGAAGTGAGTTTGTTTCGATTTTGCAAACACGATTAAAAGAAAAAGTGGAGAAATGTAAATGAGTATAATCAAGCTCACTTCTATGTGATCGAAGCGTGTGTCATGTGAAAACAAGTCTAAAGTTGAAGATAATTCGTTCTTAATCCATCCGTAAAACCATAATCCAAGAAGACTGCCAATTGAAATGAACCAATGAGCCAAACGGGTTAAAGTCCATTTATTTCCAAATAGCCAATAAACCAATCCTACAATTGAGAGTATTAGAATTAGTTGTGAGCTGAATTCAGTTTGACTCATTATGCTTGGAGAGTTATGAATGGTATCAAAAGGGCCATAAACGTTCCATTTTCCATACATCCAAACTATTGGGATAAGTAACCAAAAGGCAATGTTGGGTTTGGTAATTGCGTGTTTCACTTTTGAAATGCAGTTCTTGGGTTAGAGATGGAATTGCGAGCTAGTGGAAAGGGGATTAATCAGATTTAATCAGTTTCCAAGGTCTTGTTTCATTAAAATTATACAAGAATAAGGTATCATGTATATTTGATATAATGTCAAACCTTAAAGTGTCTTGTGAGTTTATCAGCTCAAACTGATCGTGTATAATGAAAGGTTGATTATTAGGTTGTTTAATGATTTCATCGATGTGTTCCCATGAAAAAATTAAAGTATCATACTTTCTAACAATGATCCACGATTCTTCGGAAAGTATGTGTGAAATATTTAACGAGTCATTTTCCTGAATATACTTTCCAATGAAATAACTTTTGTCTAGTTTTTCAATGTATACTGAATCTGTAGGTTGGATTTCTTGATTTAAGGGAATAGTCTCATTTTTCTCTGATTGAGAGAAAAGTTGAAGGCTAGTGATTACCAATATTAAGCTTAGGATTTCTTTCATTTAAGGTGATTCGAAATTATAATAAGCTAAGTTATCTTTTCAGTGAATGTCTGAATATGGTTTTGTAGGAACGCGATAAAATCGCGCACCAGCGGGAGATACTCATATTAATATACAAGTTCATTAATAATTACATCAAGTAATTCTAAAAATAAATCTACTTGTGTGTATTTGTTTTTAATCGCATTCGGATTTTCGAAAGTGATGAATTTATATGTATTGCCATGTTTTATTTCAAGATGATATGTAACTCCATCTAACGCAGGTGTGCGATCATTCCCCCTCATCGTTAAACAATAGTTGTCTGCATCTAATATGTTCTTTATTAATGTTGCTATTGTAATTAAACTAGAGTCATTCTTGGGGTATAAAATTGCTTTATTGTCTATAGTGAATTTTAGCAGACTATCGATTGGAGTGTCGTTGTATTGAGAGTTGTGTGATTCGCTTAACGATGCGAAATTTGATGAATACTCGTATAAAAGTAAGTTGATTGAATCGCTTGAGTAAGATATTTGGTACATGCCTCCGCCAAGGTATTCAAATGCAGGTTCATACCATAGTCTAACGTGTATAGAATCCTCGTTGAATAATGAACTTTTTAGGTTCATTATTCTAGTTTCAGACATTATCCTTTGATATTCAATTATTTCTCTATTTGAATTTGGAAGGTCTAATGAATATTGCTGATTCGTATCTAATTTTCTACAAGGTTGATCATAGATCAGCCTTCTTGAAAGGTAGAGTGTTAAGTTGGTATCGGATTTATGGTTGATTGTATCAATTGATGAATGCCCTCCTAGTGTATGTGATTCCAACGTGTAAACACCTGTGGCAGATATTTCAATGTTAAAATGGCCACTTGTATCTGTTGTGCACCCTTTAATGAAAGCACCCTCATTTAAAACTACAACCGTTGAAAATACCTCAGGAGTTCCTGTTTCAGAGTTTATTACCATTCCTGATATTGTTATTTGTGCAAAACAATAACTGGAACAAAGTATATAGCAAGTAATCAAAAAAAGCTTCATGTAAATTCAAGTACTTTATAGTTATCTAATTATGGAAAAGCTACGGAATTATTACGAGTTTGAAGTATCTCGATCTGTTTAGTGGCGACTTATTTTGATCAGATGGTATAAATAGTTGCTTTGCTTGAAAACGTGGCTCATACAATACCTAGTGTTCTTGTAGTTATATTTTTAGGAACGCGATAGATATGTATACCAAGAGTGGCATTGGTTTCGTGTAGTTATTCAAAGATTGTGTCAATGTCTATTTTAGGTTCGATGGAGTCAGCCTGTTCAAGTATTAATGAAATAGCAGGTTCAGGAAACACCTTATAATCCCAAAGCATAATTCTTTTTTTAAATAAAGAATCTAAAGTAGACCTCTTGACATTATATCCATGTCGATTCAAGTTTTGTTCAATATCAGATTTATAGTCTTCAATTGCTCCTCTTATTCCAACAACAACTTCTTTTAAATGTGGAGCTGAATCTGGATTTATTACAACTGCAAAATGGCCAGTTGAGTACCCCAAACTAAATCCAGAATAATCGAGTAATGTCATGGTGTTTGAAGAATGATGATTAGAAGAATTGGTATCGGCAAGAAATTGGTGTGCAATAACTTTTAAGCTATCTATGGAAATAACCCTTCCTTCAAAAAGTACTGTTTCATTTTGATTTGTCATAACCAAACAGCAATTATTGCTACACTTCCATGGGGGAGCTCCATTTTGAATTACGTTTAATACTTCGAAGTATCTATCAACTGCGGAGTCAAAATATTGATTTGATGGAATGGATTCTATATACTCTCCAATAGCATCCAAGTTGGTTGAGTGTTTAATGTATTGCCATTCATCTGGTTTATTAATTGTGGAGTTTGTCTTTCCATTGTTAGAACAGGAGAATAATAATCCGGTTAGTAATAAATATAGGAATGAATGATTCATTTTTCTTCTGCTGTAGTAGTTACCTGATGAAGTATATCCTGATAGGTTTTACCCAAAAATAGATTAATCCATTGAAAATCAAATAAGCACGTGCTTGCACTCCCAAATACATGCTTGGTGCAATAACTTTACCTATATTAGTTCCAGATGAATGTGAACGATAATCGTCAGAATGAACAAGCGCTCTTGCTTCGCCTCAAAAATGGTGAGCATGATGCCTTTGGCGATTTATACGATGCTTACTCTGCCGCACTGTTTGGCGTGGTTTCTAAAATCGTTCGTTCTGAAGATGAAGGCCAAGATGTTCTGCAAGATGCCTTCGTTAAAATCTGGAAAAACATTCATTATTTCGATGAAAACAAAGGCACTTTTTTCACCTGGATGCTCAATATAGCGCGCAATTCGGCTATTGATAGGTATCGCAGATTAAAAAAAGAAGGCAAAGTTGAAATCCAAGAAGTTGATTCTAACGTAGATATTGCACGCGGACACCAAACAACGATTAAAACAAGCACCATTGGGCTCAACGATTTGGTTGATAAATTGCCTGAGGAGCAGCGTTTAATGGTTGAGTATATTTATTTCAACGGTTACACCCAACAAGAGGTAGCCGATGAACTGAATATGCCTTTGGGTACGGTTAAAACCCGTGTTCGTACTGCTGTACAATCACTTCGTAAAGTATTTACATTGCTATTATTTTGGATATAAAAGAATACATATCATCAGGCATCATAGAGAGTTATGTGCTAGGGTCTGCTTCTCCGCAAGAAAGGCAAGAGGTGGAATGTATGGGTCACATTTATCCTGAAATTCAGTTAGAGGTGCGTAAGCAGCAACTCATGATTGAAGAAATGGCAAATAAATTAGCCGTTGCTCCACCTGCTGAGCTTAAAGCTAAAGTAATGGATGCTATTACTCAAGTTGAGCAAGAGTTGCCAGAAGCTACACAGGCAAAAACCGAATCGAAAGCCGAAAAGGTTATTCCAATTCAACGAGCTGAAGAAAACGCGAAACCTACTTTCAACTGGGCAGCTGCGGCTTCAATTATATTGTTGTTGGGCTTGGGAGCTTATTGGTATGCTTCTTCTAACCAAATAACTGGACTGAAAAATCAATTGGCTGAGTTAACCAATAAAGCCAACCAGATAGAAACTGAGAATGAACAGTTAGTAGCGGCACTTTCTGAGTCGGATAGTGCGTATCAAAATGCTGAGGCTGTAAACCAAATGTTGGCGAGTCATTCAACCCAAACGGTTGAGATGCCAGGTACAGCCAATCAACCCGATGCATTGGTGCGCGTATTTTGGAACACTGATTCTAGAAAAGTGCTGATGAAAGTGGAGTCGCTTGCTGATGTACCTGCTGGCAAACAATACCAGTTGTGGGCCATTGTTGATGGACAACCAACCGATATGGGTGTTTTTGATTTAACGGCAGCAGCAGATTCGGTACTTGAAATTCCTCATCAAGTTGAAAATGCGCAGGCATTTGCTATCACCTTAGAAAACGAAGGTGGAAGTCCAACGCCAAACTTAGACGCGTTGGTAGTGATTGGTAATGTATAGGGGTTCTTTTCTTATTCTAATATCTTAAGATTCATTTTCTCTGTCAATTCAGCCTGTCCCGATCTTAATCGGGAAGTGGACAACTTGATGTCTATATCGAGAATAGAAGGAGAAGAAGTTATGCCTCACTTCTCGATACAATTCTCACACTCAGCAAGCTCGTGATCGAATCACTCGAAGTGACATTCTAAGCGGTTTATTATCATTATGCTCTCTATATTGTTACAATTCA
>MDTF01002353.1_pt1 | contig 10382 bp, 12 predicted proteins | sample 811191 | NCBI WGS metagenome assembly MDTF01 (sample SAMN05326649, study PRJNA326480) | marine metagenome | isolation source: seawater | place: Southern Ocean | collected 2011
ATTTTCAACTTCTTCAGCTAACTCAAATGCTTTTGATAAATTTTGAGAAAATGCAATCTGGCCGTGATTGCCTATTAAACAAGCATTTCTCAGTCTCAATGCTTTAAGAATATTTTTAGATAATTCTCTTGTTCCATAAGTTGCATATTTCGCACATTTAATATCGTTACCACCAGCCATTGCCACCATATAATGGAAAGCTGGTATTCCCTTTCCATGAGTAGAAATTGCCGTTGCATAGTTAGAGTGTGCATGAACAATTGCTTTAGCTTCTATTTTATCTTTATAAATGTCTTGATGGAATCTCCATTCAGAGGATGGTATTCCTTTTTTTCGATCAAACTTACCATTAAGAGATACAAAAACTATATCTTTACTTTTTAATGATGAGTATTTTGCTCCAGAGGGTGTTATTAAAAAACCATCTTTGTATCTTGCGGAAATATTTCCTGATCTTAATGCGGAAAGCTTTTTGATATTAAGCATTTTAGCATATTTAATTACTTCAAATCTAAGATTTTTCATTATCTAAACATTTCTTTGATTGCATCACTTGAGGCTTCACAAATACCCTTTTCTGTAATTAAGCCTGTTACATATTTTGCAGGTGTTACATCAAAAGCTAAATTTAATGCTTTGCTTTTTTTGGGATAAATTTGGATTTTTTTAATATCACCATTTTGATCTAATCCCTCTATATGGGATAATTCCTCCGAACTTCGTTCTTCTATTGGAATATCTTCAAATTTTTTAATATCCCAATCAATAGTTGAGCTAGGTAAGGCTACATAAAAAGGTACGTTATTATCATACGCTGCTAATGCCTTTAAATAAGTTCCAATTTTGTTACAAACATCACCCGTGGATAGAGTTCTATCTGTACCAACAATACACATATCAACATCACCTCTTTGCATTAAAATCCCACCCATATTATCTGTAATAATGGTATTTTCTACCCCCTCTTCATTTAGTTCATAAGAAGTTAAATTGGCACCTTGGTTTCTTGGTCTGGTTTCATCAACCCAAACATGAACCGGAATTCCTTTTTTATGAGCATGATATATTGGTGACGTTGCTGTTCCCCAATTGATAGTTGCTAACCATCCAGCATTACAATGAGTTAAAATATTAATAGTATCTTTTTTTTTTTTGTAAATCTCTTCAATTATTTTTAATCCATTTAAACCAATATTCTCACAAAATTTTTCGTCTTCGTCACAAATATTTTTGGCTTCATTTATAGCGATATTCAAAATATCTTCCCTATTAATTCCTAGTAATTTTTTTAACATTCTATCAACTGCCCATTGTAGATTGATTGCTGTGGGTCTGGAGTTTATTAAGTCCTTTGCTACTTTTTTTAGAAATTCCTGATCATTATTTTCTATGAGAGCTAAAACGATTCCATAAGCAGCAGTTCCACCTATTAATGGCGCACCTCTTACCTCCATAGTTTTAATTGCATTAATTATATCTTTTACAGTTTTTAGATTCTTGATAATGAATTGATGTGGAAGTTTTGTTTGATCAATAATTTTTACATTATTATTATCCAACCAAATCGTACGATACTCTTTGCCTTCTATTTTCATTTATTCAAAACCCGTCCAGCGACTGTTTTAAGTTTATCTATTGTCTTTTGGGTTCGTTTTTTTGCTGATGTTATTATTGCAACATCTAAGCAATTATTAGTTGGATCTTTTGGTTCAATATGGTTTTCAAAATTATCAATAATATTTTTAATCATTTTTTTAGCTATTTGAGCATTGTCTAATAGAATCTTAACAACCTGTTGAAGATCAACGTTTTTATGATCTGGGTGCCAACAATCAAAGTCTGTAACCATTGATACTGACGCATATCTAATTTCCGCTTCTCTTGCAAGTTTTGCTTCTGGCATATTGGTCATTCCAATAACGTCAGCTTTCCAAGATCTGTATAAATTTGATTCCGCCAATGTTGAAAATTGAGGACCTTCCATCACGACATAAGTTCCTCCTCTTTGATATTCTATATTTTCTTTTTTAATTGCTTCTTCACATGCATTCATTAATCCATTTGAGGTTGGGTGTGCCATAGAAACATGAGCAACAATTTCATCATCAAAAAAAGTTTTATTTCTTGAAAAAGTTCTGTCTATAAATTGATCAACAATAACAAATTTTCCTGGAGGTAAGTCCTCTTTTAATGACCCTACGGCAGAGACAGAAACCACATCGGTTACACCTAATTGCTTTAAAGCATCTATATTTGCCCTAAAGTTAATGCTTGTTGGGGGTATAAAATGCCCCCTACCATGTCTTGGCAAAAAATATACTTCTTTATTATTATAAATGGTTTTTAAAATATCATCCGATGGCTTTCCCCATGGTGTATTTAGTTTTATAAGTTCTCTATCTTTAAAGTCTTCAACATCATATAAGCCACTACCACCAATTATTGCTAATTTATTATTTGCCATAGTAAAAAAATTCTTTAAACGTTTATATATTAATAACAAAAAAAATGAATTTAAAAGAATACATAAGATCTATTCCTGATTATCCTAAAAAAGGGATTTTATTCAGAGATATTACGACTCTAATTAAAGATGAAAAGGCTTTTTCTGAAACTATCAATCAAATAATTGAAAGAACAAAAAAATATAAAATAGATAAAATTGCAGCAATAGAATCTAGAGGTTTTGTTTTTGCTTCTGCGGTATCTTATATGCTTAAAAAACCTTTTATCTTACTTAGAAAAAAAAATAAGTTACCTGGAGAAATTCATTCAGTTGATTTTCAACTAGAATATGGTTCTGCAACTATTGAGGTTCATAAGGATTCAATAGATAAAAAAGATTCTGTTTTAATAATTGACGATCTTATAGCAACAGGTGGTACTGCAGGAGCTGCAGCAAAACTTGTTGAAATATCAAACGGTAATGTTGTAGCGTTTATTTTTGTAATAAATCTTTTTGACTTAGGTGGATGTGAAAAATTAATTAAAAAGGGTTACAAAGTTGAAAATTTAATGGATTTTCCTGGCCATTAATTTTTAAAAAATTATTATATTCATATGGAAAAAGTCAGTAAAATTACAAAAATTATAAACAAAATTTATTATAAACTTTTTATAGAAAATTTTAATAAAAAAATTACTTTTAAATTTACTGAAAATTATTTTAGATGGGATTTAATTAAGTATTTACATGATAAAAATAAATATAACTCCTATCTAGAAATTGGTTGTGATAAAAATCAATTATTTTCAAAAATCAATATTAAGAATAAATATGGTGTAGACCCTACAAGTGGTGGAAATATAAAAAAAACAAGTGATGATTTTTTTTACGATAATATAAAAAAATTTGATCTAGTTTTTATAGACGGTCTTCATGAATATCAGCAAGTAAAAAAAGATATTTTAAATTCATTAAAATTTTTGAATGAAGATGGAATTATTTTAGTACATGATTGTCTACCAGACGCTATGTCCAAACAAGCGGTTCCAAGATATAGGATGACATGGAATGGAGATGTGTGGAAAGCCATAGTTGATTTGAGAGAAAAAGATAATATAGAAATTTTTACTTGCGAAATTGATCAAGGAATAGCAATAATACAAAATAAAATTAATACTGATATTTTAAAAACTAATAAAAAAATTAAAAATTTAAGATTTAGAGATTTTTACAATAACTATAAAAGTTATATGAGAATAATTTCTTTAAAAGAGTTTAAAAAAAAATTTTAATTATTTAGAAGATTTTAGGTCGATACCATGAATCCTTTCCTATCAATGAATTAAATGATCCAGATGCCCTTAAGTAACAAACTAAGCTTTTTTTTTTTTTTAAAAACATAATAAAAACTACTGCTTTAAAATAGTTTTTTAGTATTTGAATAATTGACTTTTTGAATGCAAAAAAATAATTTAAATTTTTAATATCATAATAAACATTAGACCACATCCAGTGCCAATTTCTACATTTCTCAAATTCAAATCCAATGTCTGAAGATTTAGCAGCTAAATGTTTTATCTTAGCGCTCTTCACTATAAAAATTTTTTCTGACTTAGCTTTTAATCTTTTACACAAATCAATTTCTTCAAGATATAAGAAAAAATTTTTATCAAAAAAACCTATCTTCTTAATCTTAGATAGGTTTACCAACATTGAAAATCCTTTAACATAATCCACATCTATTAAACCCTTAACTTTAAATCTTTTCTCTCTAAAATTTTCAAAGAAACCATAATTTTTATATTTAGAAGACGGAGCTAAGATAGAAAATTGATTTTTTAAAACAGTGGATTTAGAAATTAAATGCTTTATACAATTTTTATCTAAAACTGTATCTGGATTTAATATCAATACATGGGATGTTTTAGATAACCTTAGGATAGTATTATTTGCTTTCGCATAACCTAAGTTTTTTTTTGATAAAATATAATTAATATTCGGATATTTCTTTTTAACTTTATTTTTTAATATATGATCGTTTGCGTTGTCAAAAATAATGATTTTCTTGATTTTTTTGACGCTATTTAAACATTGAAAAATTACTTTTTCACTTTTAAATGCAACAATAGCAATTGTAATATCGTTATAATTCATTTTAAAAGATAGTATTATAATATAATAGAATATTTGGTAGATGAAAAAAAAAATTATAGTTACAGGTGGATTAGGTTTTATTGGTAGCAATTTAGTAAATATGCTAATTAAACGGAATTATTTTGTCATAAATATTGATAGAATTAGCTATTCGTCAAATTTTTATAATACAAAAAATATTCAACATCTTAAAAATTACAAGTTTATTAAATGTGATATCAATAACAAAAGTAAACTTTTAAAAATATTTTTAAAATATATGCCAGAGTGTGTATTTAATCTAGCAGCAGAAACTCATGTTGATAGGTCAATTGATGGACCTAAAGATTTTATTGATAATAATATTCTTGGAGTTTTTAATTTACTAGAAACATTTAGAAAATTTAATATGAAAAATAAAAAAACTAAGTTGATTCACATTTCTACCGACGAAGTATATGGGGATATATTGAAAGGCAGATCTGATGAAAATTACCCATACAAACCAAGCTCTCCTTATGCGGCTAGCAAAGCTGCCTCCGACCATTTAGTTTATTCATATATAAGAACTTTTAAAATCCCAGCCATAGTAACTAATTGCTCAAATAATTATGGTCCAAAACAACATCCTGAAAAATTGATACCTAAGATGATTTATAATATTATAAATAACAAGCGTTTACCCATATACGGTAAAGGGAAAAATTCTAGAGAATGGATTTATGTTACTGATCATTGTGAGGCTTTAATCAAGATTTTTAAAAAAGGTAAATCAGGAGAGTTTTACAATATTGGCTCAAATAAAAATTTGAACAATATTCAAATTACTAAAATGATACTACGTATTGCAAGTAAACACATGGAAATTGGATCTAATGTTAAAATAGAATATGTAAAAGATAGACCTGGACATGACTTAAGGTACGCACTTAATAGTAATAAAATAAAAAAAAAATTGGGATGGAAATCTACGACCATAATAAACACAGGTCTTAAAAAAACTTTTTTATGGTATCTAAATAATAAAACATATTTTAATAAACTTAAAAAAAAAGATATAATTAAGAGATTGGGAAATTAAAATGATTAAAAAAGGAATTATTTTAGCTGGGGGAATGGGTACGAGAATGAGTCCTTTAACTAAAGCTGTAAATAAACAGTTATTACCTATTTACGACAAACCGTTGATTTTTTACCCCTTGTCGATATTGATGCTTGCAAAAATTAAAAATATTTTAATTATTGTAAATAAAGGACAGTTAAATCAATATAAAAAATTATTACCTGATGGGAATAATCTAGGGGTAAAAATTACTTATAAAGAGCAAGATAAACCAAGAGGTTTGCCTGATGCCTTTGTTTTAGGGGAAAAATTTATTGGTAAAGACAATGTTGCTATGATTTTGGGTGATAATTTTTTTTATGGTCAAAACTTAACTCAAAAACTTTTAAAATGTGCTAAATTAAAAAATGGTGCAAGTGTCTTGCTTCACTCTGTGCAAAAACCTGAACTTTATGGTGTTGCAAAAATAAATGATAAAAATAAAATTATTAAGATAATAGAAAAACCAAAGAAATTTTTTTCTAACCTTGCAATTACAGGATTATATTTTTTTGACAACAAAGTTGTAAAATATGCAAAAAAACTAAAGCCCTCTAAAAGAGGTGAAGTTGAAATTATTGATTTATTAAATAGATATAAAAAAGACAATGAGTTAACAGCAGATTTTATCGGGAGAGGTGGCGCCTGGTTGGATACCGGTTCTATTGAGGATTTTTATAAGACTACCGCTTTTGTTCAAGCTATAGAAAGTAGGCAGGGATTGAAAATTGCATGTCTTGAAGAAATCTCACTTTTAAATAAGTGGATTGGCAAAAATGAGATTGACAACTCAATTAAATTTTATGGAAATTGTGGCTATTCTAGTTATTTAAAAAAACTCATCACTTGATGGGTTATATAAGTAAGGTCTTTAAGGGTAAATTAAGAATATTTTTAATTTTCTTATTATCCTTCATTGTTTTGATTTCAGTGGGAAGAGCTTTTCAGCAGGCGCAAACTATAAGTTTTGATTTTCATTTCTCTCCAGCAAAATTAGTTTCTGAAGGTATCAATCATTATGAGTATATTTTAAATGGAAAACATGATGACGGACCCAATGATAAAATCATGTATGACCAAAATGGAGTATATGCACAAGGATTGTTTGTTCTTTTTATACCGTTAACTTTACTAGAGTGGGATACCGCTAAACTAATTTGGAGCTTGTTTAATATAGTGTTGTCATTTTTAATACCTTTTTTAATATGCAAAAAATTTAGATTAGATAAAATACAAACTTTCATTGTTATAACTTTATTCCTGACAAGTACTATTTTTAGAATTCATATTAGTTATGGACAACAAACACTTTTTACTTTTTTTTTTTTACTTCTTCCATTTTTATATAAATCTAAAATAAGCACAATATTAAGTGGAATTGGTTATTTTAAATTCAATATTGGGTATGTTTTATTTCTATATTTACTTTCTACAAAAAAATTCATTAAAATATTATTATCATCAATTCCTTGTGTAATTGGATGGATATTATATTGCTACATAACTGATACAGATTTATTAAAAAATCTATTTCAACCAATAGTATTACTATTATATTGGGATTCTGGACAAGTTTTTCCAGTAACAATTTTTTCTTTTTTGAAAAATATAAATAATTTCCCTCCACTTATAGCTCTAATGATACCACTTTTAATAAATTTTTTAGTTATTTTGAGAATACGATTTATGGAAGATGAGCTTTTTAAAATCTCCCTCATCTGCTTGACGGCACTAGGATTTATGCCTCATCAATTGCACGATTATGTTTTGTTGATACCTTTGTTAATATTTTCTATTAAGAATTTTGATTTATTGATCTCAAAAATAAATTTATTTTTTATTTTTTATTTTTTTTACTTTTTAAGAATTATTTCTTTTATTTATGGAACACAGCCCTGGGATTTTCCATATGGCTATTTTGGATATTTTAATAATTTTTTAATAATTTTAATTATCAGCATAAACCTATATTTTAATGAAATTTCAAATAGAAAAAATAGATAAAACTATTTTTTGAATTTATTCACAATCGTGCTTAGAAAAAAACTTACTGCATAACTAAAATGAATAGAGGATCTTTCGGTTCCGTATCTTGTTATGATCGGAATTTCTTTAATCTTACAGTTTTCCTTAACAAGTTTAAGCCTCATATCTAAATCAAAAAGAAAGCCATTGTCAAATTTCTTTAACCAAGCTTTGTTAATTTTTTTTAAATCATAAAACCAATAACCGGTATGACAATCGGTAAAAGAAGTATTGTAGAATATATTAAAAAATTTAGTCAAAAATATATTGCCAACAAATTTGTAAAATGGCATTCCACCCATTAAAGCTTTCTTTTTATTTTTCATTCTTGACCCAGTAACTGAAGCAGACTCTGTGTTAATAAGGGTGATTAACATCTCTTTTAAAAACTTAGGACTATATTGATTATCACCATGTATCATGGCAGCATAGTCGTAATTATTCTTATACGCATAAGACATACATTTTTTAATATTAGCTCCATATCCAATATTTTTTGAATTGAAGTTTAGTATGACTCTTTTATGTTTTTTTTTTACATAGTTAATATGTGACTTAGTGTTGTCATTTGAGAAGTCATCACTTATTAAAATCCTATAATTATATTTTTTAAAAAATTTTAAAGGTATTTCATTTATGACTTTTCTAATTCTAAAAGATGCCTTATAAGTTACAATAAATAATAAAATTTTCATAAAAAAATGAACTTATGATAAGATTTAGTAAAAAAGAACATAAAAAAATTTTAATTTCTCTTTCAGACTTCATAAGAAAAATATCTAAAGGTGATAGAACTAAAAGGTTATCTAAGAAGGTTGAATTTCTTATTAAAAAAGAAGCTTTAAAAAAAAAAACAAGAGTTTCTGTAATAGATTTTGGGTGTGGATCTATGGAAATTTCAAAAAAAATTCAACACAATTCATTCATTAAAAAGATTATTGGCCTTGATATTTTTAAATCAAATTATAAATATAAAAAACTTCAATACCATAGCTATAAAAACCTAAGTGACTTACATAATTTTGAGTCAGATATAGTAATTTTGGTTGATGTGCTCCATCACATAGGGGTAGATAAATCACATCTAATCTTAAAAAAATTATCTAAAAACTCAAAAACATTAATAATAAAAGATCACTTTGAACATGGTTATTTTTCAAGACAATTATTAAGGTTTATAGATTTTTATGCCAATTATGCTTATGGTGTTAATATTCCTGATAAATATTTTGATTATAATTCCTGGAAAAATACAGTTAAAAAATCAAATCTAGCAGAAGACTATTTTGAAAAAAAATTTCAACAACATGATGGATTGTTTAACTTAATACTAAATAAAAAACACCATTTCATATCTGTTTTAAAAAGATGATTATTAAAACAAAATTTAAAGGACTAATTGTTATAAATAATATGTCTCATAAAGATAAAAGAGGGTATTTTAAAGAAATTTTAAAAGAAATTGATATTAAATCAAAATTTCCTTTTTTAGTAATGTCACATTCTAAAAAAAATATTTTAAGGGGCTTGCATATTCAGACAAAAAATCCTCAAGGCAAATATTTATCTGTAATCAAGGGTAAAATATTTGATGTTTGTCTTGATTTACGAAAAAATTCAAAAACTTTTGGTAAATATTATTCCTTAATTTTAAGTGAAAAAAATTCTAAGTCAATTTATATACCACCAGGATTTGCACATGGATTTTGCACTTTAGATGAGGAAAGTTATGTTGTTTATAGTTGTACACAATACAGAAATGCCAAAAGTGAAATTGGGATAAAATATAATGACGAAGATTTAAAAATCAATTGGCCTAAAAGAAAATTCTCAATATCAGAAAAAGATATAAACAATTTTAGTTTTGCTGAATTTAAAGATAAGTTTAAAAATGTATAAAAAGAAAATTTTAGTGACAGGCGGTGATGGAAGATTTTCTAAAAATTTGAAAAAATATAATAAAAAATTAAATTTATTTTATGCTTCAAAGAAAGAATGTAATATTTTAAACCTTCTGTCACTTAAAAAGATTATTAAAAAAGTTAAACCAGATATAATTTTGCATTGTGCTGGTTTATCAAGACCTATGTTTCTTCATGAAAAGGAAATAACTAAAAGTATAGATTTAAACATTATAGGAACAGCAAATGTTACTAAAGTTTGCTTTATAAATAATATTAAATTAATTTATTTCTCAACTGGCTATGTTTATGAAGGTAAAAAGGGCAATTATTCGGAAAAAGACTCTGTAAAACCATTTAATAATTATGGATTGTCAAAATTAGGTGGAGAGTGTGCTGTTCAGATGTATAAAAATTCTCTTATTTTGAGAATAACAATGACAGAAAAACCTTTTTTGCATAACAAAGCTTATATAAATTTAATATCTAATTTTATGTATCATGAAGATTTAATTAATATGCTTCCTAAATTAATTAATAAATTTGGAATTCTAAATGTAGGAAAAAAAAGTCAATCTATTTATAGTTTTGCTAAAAAAGACAACCCAAACCTAAAAAAAATAATTGCAAATAAAAAATCTAATACTCCTTTAAAACAAACAATGAATTTAAATAAATTAAAAAAAATTTTACTATAGTGGTAGCGGGAAGTGGAATCGAACCACTGACCTCAGGCTTATGAGTCCTGCGCTCTAACCGACTGAGCTACCCCGCC
>MDTF01015203.1_pt1 | contig 10380 bp, 10 predicted proteins | sample 811191 | NCBI WGS metagenome assembly MDTF01 (sample SAMN05326649, study PRJNA326480) | marine metagenome | isolation source: seawater | place: Southern Ocean | collected 2011
AAAAGGTTATTTTCAAGTAGCAATTTAGAATTAGAAATTAATGATGGGGGCAGAGCTGCTGCTGGATATAAAGGAAAAGCTGGAGATTGTGTTGTTAGATCTATTGCAATTGTATCGGGCCTTCCTTATCAAAAAATTTATGATGATCTTTATAGAGCAAATGAAGAATTTAGAACAACATCAAAGACTAAACTTGCAAAAAGTTTAAAACAAAAAAATGATAGTCCGAGATCAGGCACTCATAGAGTGGTTGTTAAGAAATATCTTGAAAAATTAGGATGGAAATGGACACCAACAATGTTTATTGGACAAGGTTGCAAGGTTCATTTAAAAAAAAATGAGCTTCCAAGCGGTACTTTAATTATATCTTGCTCAAAACACATAACAGTTGTTAAAGAAGGTGTTCTACATGATACTTACGACTGTTCAAGAAGAGGTACACGTTGTGTTTATGGATATTGGAAAAAACCTAACTAATGTTACAAGATAATAGAATAAAAATTAGTAATGATAAAACTTGTTCATGGATTAATGACCTTGAAGCTAGATCAACCTATAAATCTCTTTCAAAAAATGAAGAATGTGATTGGTTAATAGTTGGTGCTGGTTATACAGGCTTGTAACAACTGGTGAGTTTAAATTGATTGGAGAACCAAATGAGTGGGGTGTACTTCCCGTTAGACCTATGGGGGCAACTGTTAGGATGACCAAAGATAAAAGAATTTTAATTAGAAATACAGCCGAAGTTCACAACCCTTTCAAAATGTCCAATGATGAATTAAAAAGAAGAGCTTTAAGTCAAGCGCTTGGTGTTAAAAAAAGATTTCCAACTCTTCCAAATGGCATCATAGAAAATAGCTGGTCAGGCGTCGTATCAAGAACTAGGAATAGCTCTCAAATTTTTGAGAAGATAGAAGAAAATATGTTTGTAGCTGGCTGCTATAATGGCTCTGGAATTGGTGTGGGTACTTTATTTGGTGAACAAATAGCAATTAAAGCTAGCGGTGAAAATAGTAGAGAGATTAATATGATTGAGGATATAAATAAACCTACATGGTTGCCTCCTCAAGCATTTTTGAATATAGGTGTTAAAGCTAGACTGATCTACGAGAGATTTAGATCTCAATTAGAAATATAGATCTATTAAATAAAAAATTATTTTAGTATTTTATTCAGTTTTGTAATATTCATTGTTTGATTAAGTGGGAGATTGAAATTTTTTGGTGTCCTAATTTTTTTTAAATTTGGATTAAATTTTTTTGCAAAGTCATAAATAGATTGTGCCTTACCACCAACATTTATAATTCCTCTTTTTTTAATTAGTTTTGGAAGCATATAAACTAAATCTTCATGAAATAAGAAATTACTTTTAAGATTTGTGAACGCTTCATTGTACATAAAAGGTTTCTCTGTCATGGCAATTCTTAAAATTAGTGAATTATCATACATCGACACAGCACATTCGCCTCCTAGCTTAGATAATGCATAATTATTAAAAGGCTTAACAGGTTCTGATTCTTTGTAGTTTCCTTTGGTGCCCTCGTATACATAACTAGTAGAAAAATAAATTAATTTAATCTTATATTTCTTACAAATTTTAGTTACATTGGCACTACCTATTATATTTAGATCTATACTTTTGATGATATCACTTTTATGAATACTCATTGGTCTTGATAATCCACCACAATGTATGAGGATCTTAGGTTTTAATTTTTTGATTATTGATTCAATAGATTTTAAATCTAAAATATTACATTCTTTTTTATTAGCAAAAGTTAAATTGAGACTCTCGTTTTTTTCTTTAAGTATTTTTGAAAATCTCCCATTTCCACCAGTCACAAGTATTTTTATTTTATTTTTAATTAACATTATGAGATTATTTTTTTTAAATAATTTGAATATTCACAGTTGCCATAAAATTTAATTGCTTTTTTGACTTTACTTTTGTTAATCCACTTATTTAGATAGGCTATCTCTTCAATGCAGGCAATTTTAAATCCTTGTCGGTTTTCTATAGCTGATACGAATAGACTAGTTTTATAAAAATCTTCAATTGATCCAGTATCAAGCCAAGCACCACCTCTACCTAAGTATTCAGCTCTTAGAATATTCTTTTTTTTATAAATATTTAGTAGATCAGTGATTTCAAGCTCATTTCTACTTGATGGTTTTAGTCTTTTTGCCCATTTTATTACATTATTATCAAAAAAATATAATCCAGTTATTGCTAAATCAGATATAAATTTTCTAGGCTTTTCTTTGATTAATGTTATTTTTTTGGCTTTATCGACCTTTGCCACACCAAAAAGTTCAGGTTTTTGAACTTTATGAAGTATTACCTTTGCACCATTTTTTAATTTAGAACTTTCTAAAAGCATCGAAGATAAATTTTGACCATAAAAAAAATTATCACCCAAAATTAAAGAGACGTTATCTTTTCCAATAAACTTTTCACCCAAAATAAATGCATCAGGTAAACCTTTGGGACTATCTTGCTCCTCATAACTAATATTTATACCCAAATTATTTCCATCAGGTATTATTTTTTTGTACTGGTCTAGCTGTCCCTTATTAACAATAATTAAAATATCCTTAATTTTTGCAAGCATTAATATAGATAAGGGGTAAAAAATTAATGGTTTGTCATATATTGGTAGCAGCTGTTTATTTACTGCTTTAGTTAATGGACTCATTCTTGTACCCATTCCACCAGCCAGTATTATTCCTTTTTTAATCATTTTGTACCTAATCTTTTTACTATATCTTTTTTGGATATAGATTTAAAATAATTATTATTATTCAAATACCATAAAAATGTTTTTTTTAATCCATCATTAAATTTTGTGCTTGATTTCCATTTTAATTTATTTAATATTTTCTTACTATCAAGAGCATATCTTATATCGTGACCAGGTCGATCCTTAACAAACTTAATTTTAACATTCGAACCAATAGTAATAGTTTTTTTGGCAATTTTTAGTAAAGACTGGCAAATCTCAAGGTTATTTAAATTCTTATTAGATCCAATATTATAAAATTCACCAGTTTTTCCTTTTTCAAAAACTTTTAATAATGCTTCACAATGATCCTGTACATAAATCCACTCTCTTGAATTTTTTCCATTACCATAAATAGGTAAATTTTTATTGTTAAGTATATTATAAATTAATTTTGGAATAAGTTTTTCAGGATGTTGTTTTGGGCCATAGTTATTTGAACAATTAGTTATTACTGCTGGAATTTTGTAAGTTCTAACATAAGAGGATACTAAATGATCTGAGGCGGCTTTAGTTGCCGCATACGGTGAGCTAGGTCTATAAGGAAAATTTTCATTAGACCTACCTTTCAAGATGTCACCATAAACTTCATCAGTTGAAATATGTACCAGTCTAGTTTTTTTATTAACTTTGGAATATTTTTTAAAAACCTCAAGTAAGTTAAAAACTCCTAAGATGTTACTATCGATAAAGCTTTTAGGACCATCAATTGATCTATCCACATGAGTTTCGGCTGCCAAATTAAAGATACCAATAGGCTTATGTTTGAAAATAATTTTAGTAAGTTTAACTTTGTTGTTTAAATCGCACTTAATAAAATGGTAGTTTGAATTTTTTGTGTATTCATGAGTATTGTAGAAATTAGAAGAATAAGTAATTTTATCTATATTTATTACTTTAAATTTTTTAGTGATTAATAACTCAATTAAATTGCTACCAATAAAACCAAGCCCACCAGTTACAATAATTTTTTTCATGATTTTATTTATAATAATAGATATAGTATGTATATAATAATTTGTATCAATAATGACTTTAAGCTTAAATAATCTAACATTTATTATTGTAACATTTAAAAGTGAACATATAATTCATGAGTGTATTAAATCATTACCAAAAAATTCTAAGATAATTGTTGTTGATAACTCTAATAATCAAGAATTTAAAAGAAATTTAGAAGAGAAATACCCAACTATTAAAGTTATTGTCCAAGAAAATAGTGGGATGGGGGCCGCTAACAACAAGGGGATAGTATTGTGTGAAACAGATTATGCATTTGTGATGAACCCAGACGTAAAACTTCACAATAATGCTTTACAAGAAATGATTAATTTCTCATCAAATAATAATGATTACTGTATTTTGGCTCCAATATCTGATGATGCAAAATATCCAAATTATAAAACAATAATTAAAAATACAATCAACAACAAACTTGATTATCTAAATGTAGATTCAGTTGATGGTTTTGCAATGTTGTTAAATAAAAGCAAGTTCAAAGATAATCTTTATTTTGATGAAAATTTTTTCTTGTATTTAGAAAATGATGATTTGTGTCTTAGAAAAAAAAAAGAAAACCACAATATATATATTTTAAAAAATGCAAAAATTAATCATTTAGGAGGGAAATCACCTTCAACTCTTTACAAAACAGAAATTGAATATTCTAGAAATTGGCACTGGATGTGGTCAAAATTTTATTTTAATAAAAAACACTATGGATATTTAAAAGCTTTTATTAGAACTTTTCCCACAATGATTACATCTATTATTAAATTTTTATATTATTTTATAACATTTAATAAATTAAAGAGAGAAATTTATCGTATGAGGTTTTTAGGACTACTCAATGCCATGTTAGGTAAAAGTTCCTGGTTTAGGCCTCAAGTTTAAAAAATTTAGTGCCCCGGAAAATCCATTATGTTTTCCACTGGGTAACCTTTTTTAACCAAATTAGCAGATCCACCTAAATCAAAAAGATTTATTGCAAATATAAAAGCAGCGACATTTCCACCGGATATTTCAACTAGTTTAGCAGCAGCCTCTGCTGTACCCCCTGTTGCAATTAAATCATCTATAATTAAAACAGAATCATTCTTAGCAATTGAATCTTTGTGAACTTCTATTGTTGCGGTTCCATACTCTAACTCAAAATCTACTGAATGGGTATCAGCAGGCAATTTATTTTTTTTTCTAAACAATATAAAAGGTTTTTTAAGCAAATAAGAGACCGCTGAAGCAAAAACAAATCCTCTAGATTCTATAGCTGCAATCTTATCTATTTTAAATTTTTTTGATCTTTCAACTATTTGATTAATCGATTCAGCAAAAGCTTTCTCGTCTTTAATTAGAGTAGTAATATCTCTAAATAAAATACCTTTTTTAGGATAATCAGGAATTGATCTTATAAAGTTTTTTAAATTCATTTTTAATTATTATTAATATATAAACATTAAAGAATTTTTTTAATATGGCAAATAATAAATTAGCAATAATTGGTGGCAGTGGTCTTTATGACGTAGAAGAGTTTAATGATAGAGAATTCATCAAAGTCGATACTCCTTGGGGGAAACCTTCTGATGATATTTTAAAGACAAAATATAATGATAAAGAAATTTATTTTTTACCAAGGCATGGCCGTGGTCACCTTATATCGCCATCAAAAATTAATTTTAGAGCAAATATAGATTCTCTAAAACAACTAGGGGTAACAGATATAGTTTCAGTTTCAGCTGTTGGATCATTAAAAGAGGATTTACCACCTGGAAAATTTGTGATCGTTGATCAATTTATAGATAGAACTTTTGCAAGAAATAAAACTTTTTTTGATGATGAGATAGTGGCTCATGTCTCAATGGCTCACCCAACTTCAAATGGACTAATGAATTCTTGTGAAGAAGCAATAAAACAAGAAAATATTGAATATCAAAGAGGTGGAACTTATATTGTTATGGAAGGACCACAGTTTTCAACATTAGCAGAGTCAAATTTATATAGATCATGGAATGCTGATGTAATTGGCATGACCAATATGCCAGAAGCTAAATTAGCAAGAGAAGCTGAGATTAGATATGCATCTGTATCAATGGTTACTGACTTTGATTGTTGGCATCCAGATCATGAAAACGTTGATGTTCAGCAGGTGATTAAAGTGCTTTTAGGAAATGCTGAAAAGGCTAAAAAAATGATAAAAAATATTATTGATAATTTTGAAATTCATATTGACCCGAAAGACCCGACTGATAATTGCTTAGATGTTGCAATAATCACAACACCAGAAAAACGAACTCAAAAAACAATTGACAAACTTAAGACAATTGCTGGAAGAGTTTTAAATAAATGAAAATAGAGGGTAAAGAATATCGAACAATATGGTTTGATAACGATAGTCAATCAGTAAAAATAATTGATCAAACAAAACTTCCACATCAATTTATAATTAAAGAACTTAAAACCGTTAAAGACACAATAAATGCTATTAAAATAATGCAAGTAAGAGGTGCGCCATTGATTGGAGGAACAGCTGCTTATGGAATGGCTTTAGCTGTAAAAGAAAATAATGATCCTAATTTTATCAAAAAAAGCTCAGAAGATTTAATTAAATCAAGACCTACGGCAATTAATTTAAAATGGGCAGTAGATCGTATGATGAAAAAATTATCACGCATTAATAGTGATGAAGTTTTAAAGTTTTCATTAAAAGAAGCTAAGGATATTTGTGATGAAGATGAAAAATTTTGCGAAAATATAGGTTTAAATGGATTAAAAATAATTGAAGAAATTTATAATAAAAAAAAAGATATTGTTAATATTTTAACCCATTGTAATGCAGGATGGCTTGCAACAATTAACTGGGGAACGGCCACATCTCCAATCTATCATGCACACAAAAAAGGAATTCCAATTCATGTTTGGGTTGATGAAACCAGACCAAGAAACCAAGGTGCCAACTTAACCTCTTATGAATTAAACGAAGAAGAAATTCCAAATACTATTATTGCAGATAATACGGGTGGAATATTAATGCAAAGAGGTGATGTTGATATGTGTATCGTTGGAACAGATAGAACTTTGTCTTCTGGAGATGTTTGCAATAAAATTGGAACTTATCTTAAAGCACTAGCGGCTCATGATAACAATATACCTTTTTATGTTGCATTACCTAGCTCAACTATTGATTGGGATATTAAGAACTTTAAAGATATTCCAATAGAAAAAAGAAATTCTGAGGAATTATCCCATATAGAAGGATTGGATGAAAACAATGATATTAAAAAGGTGTTAATTTATCCAAAAAAAAGTAAAGCATTAAATTTAGCTTTTGATGTAACTCCCGCAAAATATGTAACAGGATTAATTACAGAAAAAGGTGTTTGTGAAGCCTCGTATGACGCATTAAAAAGGATGTTTAGATAATAAAAATATTATCTTAGTGATGCAGCTATATTTCCACCATCAACTGTAAGAATCGCACCTGTAGTTTTTTTTGAAAGAGCCAAATGTAAAAATGCTTTTGCAACATCTTCAGCTTTGACTTCGTTTAAAAGCAGATTCCCTTGCATATAATCATTGATTGAAACCTCTCTAGCTTTAGCTCTTTTTTTGATCATACTATTGTTGAGTAAACCACTTCTTATTCTGTCAGCATTTACTCCATTAGATCTAATCCCATTAGACCCGTAATCAACAGCATACTGTTTGCATAAACTCAATAATGCAGACTTAGCAAGTCCATAAGGACCAAAGTTTTTACCAGGATTTACAGATTGTTTTGATATATTGAATAATAAACAACCATCAATATTTTGCTTCTTCATTATTTTTACAGCTTCAGAAGCACAATTTTGATGTGAAAAGAAATTATCTTCAAAGCTCTGTCTTAGTATTTTATCATCTACTTCTGCAATAGAACCACCAGTTGCTGTGCCTGCGTTAGAAAGTAAAATATCTATTCCACCAAAATTTTCACAAATTAATTTAAAAGCATTTTTTACACTATTTTTATTTCTAACATCACAATGAATACATAAGTCATTAGTTTTTGATTGCATTTCTTTTATTTTTTGTAAGTTATAATCAAGTAGAACTACCTCTGCGCCATGACTTTTAAATAATTTGTAAGTTTCTGTACCAATAGCTCCAGAACTTCCAGTAATTACTACAATATTTCCTTGAAGGATTTTTTTTGTTTTTTTAATTTTAGCTTGTTCTAACGACCAATACTCAACATCAAAAAGATCTTTTTCAGGAATAAATTTATATTTTGATGTTTCTTCAACAGAAGAAATAACTCTAGCATTAGTTTCTGTAAGATCCCCAGCAATTCTTGCAGCGTTTAAACTATTACCAACACTAAACAGACCCACGTTTTGAACTAAGATTACTCTTGGGGAAGTATCAAGAATTATTTTTTTTTCCTTAACTTTTTTTTGATTTATATTGAAATAATTTATATATTTTTTTCTATAATTTATAAAAGATTTTTTTGCATTTATTTCAAACTCTGCAATTGTTGAATTTTTCTTTGGGGTAATTATTAAAGGAAATGGTTTAACTCTTATAACGTGATCTGGAGTTGCGGTACCTCTAGAAGAGTATGTTTTAACATTTTTTCCATCTATAAAGTATTTTAAGTCTTTATTTAATCTATAATTTACTATGAATTTTTCATCTTTATTTTCAGACAAAAGTCCCCTAATTATTGGTGCGACATCACTAATAGTAAATTTTGTAGAATAATTATTAATTTGTTTAATCTTTTTAACTTTAAGTTTCAGCGTAGCTTTTTCTGCTTGCGAAACATACTTAATCATTAAGTCATAAGTTTCTTTTGCCGTATCAGCAAAAGTAAATATTCCGTGATTTAATAAAATTAAGCAATTAATGTGTGGGTTTTTTTTATAAATTTCATTAATTTTTTTTGCCAATCCAAATCCAGGCATAACGTAAGGTACCACACTTACTTTGTTGCCAAATATCTTGCTGCAAAATTTTTTTGAATTAGGTCTATTAGTTACTTTCATTATTGCATCAGAATGAGTGTGATCTACAAATTTAAAAGGCAAGAAGGCATGAAGAAAAGTTTCAACAGATGGATTTGGAGACTTTATATCTATTAAATTTCTTTTTTGATAAGACACCATATCTTCATCTGATAATTCTTTTTTATTTATTAATGCTAATAGAGGTTGTAGCTTAACAGCTGGAAGTCCTGCTGGTTCAATTTCAGCCATATCCCAACCACTTCCTTTAACACATAATACATCGTAGTTCTTACCGTCAATATCCTTAGCTGTTGTTTTAACAGATGTGTTTCCTCCACCATGTAAAACAAGCTCACTATTTCTTCCTAATAATCTTGTTGAATAAACACGTAGAGCTAGATCTTTTGAGTGACCAAGGACTTTGTATCTTTTTATATACTTTTTAGCTTCTATATTTGACCAGTTATTTTTCAAAATTTTTCCTTATGTAAGAGTTTTACAGTAGTTTTTTATTTGAAAGAAGTAAAAAAAAGAAGTAAAAATTTTTTTTTAGTATTTAAGATAATAAATTAACAAGCACTGTATAACAATGACTAAAGTTGGCGAACATATTACACTAGATATAATAGGTACTACAAAAGAGTACAATCCAGAGCTTTTTGAAAATGTTATTAATAAAATTGCAAAAGCTGCTGAAGTAACAGTATTAAAAATATCTAAATATAAATTTGAGCCACAAGGCTTCACAATATTAGCACTATTAGCTGAAAGCCATATTAGCTTTCATACATTTCCAGAAAAAGGAATAATAAGTTTTGATTTTTTTACATGTGGAAAAATTAGCCCATTAATAGCTTTAGATATTGTTAAAAAAGAATTTAAACACAAGAGAATTATTAAAAAAGAATTTAGCAGAGACACAAAATCTTTATATCATGATATTTATAGCTCACCTGGCTTACAAAAATCTTATGTTGTAAATGAAGTTTTAGAAGATTTTAAATCTAAAGTGGGTCAACATATTGAAATATTAGACCTAGAGCAATTTGGTAAGTCTCTATTTATTGATAACGAAATACAAGTAGCTACAAATGATGAAGTTTTATACAGTTCAACTTTTGTGAATGCGGCTTTAAAGTTAAATAAAGATATGGGTACTGCTGCAATTATTGGTGGTGGTGACGGTGGTGTTGTAAGAGAATGTATGACCAAAGGTTTTGATTTTATTGATTGGTATGAACTAGACTCTGAAGTGGTTGATGTTTGTAATAAACATTTAGGAAGTATTGGAAAAAAATCTACTGAAAAGAATTCAGTTAAATGTATCTGGGGCGATGCTTTTGAAAGTATAAAATCTGTAGAGGACGATAAATATGATAAAATTTTTGTAGATCTGAATGATGATCAATTTTGCATTGATCTTGCTGCAAATAATATGGATTCATTAATCAGAATACTAAAGCCAAACGGTGTTATTACCACTCAAGTAGGTAGCCAAGACAAAAAACCTGAGCAAGTTGAAAAATGGCTAGATATTTTTAATAAAAATTTTGGGAATACAACTTTGGATAGGGTTTATATCCCTAGTTTTGACTGTTCTTGGAATTTTTCATCAT
>MDTF01014342.1_pt1 | contig 10377 bp, 8 predicted proteins | sample 811191 | NCBI WGS metagenome assembly MDTF01 (sample SAMN05326649, study PRJNA326480) | marine metagenome | isolation source: seawater | place: Southern Ocean | collected 2011
GGAATGGGATCGGGTATTGCCCCTTCGCAATAATCACCAGGCAGGTGTTTATACCAATATTTTCTTATCTGTCAAATTCATTTAAAAAATTAAATTAAGCAAAAACTGTTGCTATTATCAATTAATTCTTAAAATCTTAAAATAAAAAAAGAAATTCACAAAGGCTCATTTTTTCCTCAACTATTTTTCTAATAAATTAGATAAATAAACTCATTATCGTAAATTAACCTTCTCAATCATCTTTTTTAGCTAACATAAAAAGTTTAGAATACCTGTAAATACCTTCATTTATCTTAGTATCATTTTGTTTATATGTATCTTTAAAATTTACATTTTTAAATTTATTGGTCTTACTTGAAATAAGTTTGTTAACATTTAATAAGCTCATTGGTAAAAATCTATGAAGATAGTACTTAAAAAATAGCTTTACTGATGACAGTAGTGTTCTTTTAGGTTCAATCATCCCACCATAAGACCCCGATGAAGCTATATGAAAATTACTTTGTTTTATAATTTTTCCAAGTGTCGTCTCATCAAAAAAATATAAATGACCGACATCGTCAATAACTCTTGAACTAAAATAATTATTATTACACAACGGAACATCAATCCACAAATGTCCATTTTTTTTAAGTTTTTTATTTATTTCTTTCAAAAGTATTAATGGGTTTTCAATATGCTCGAGCACCTGTGATATAATTATTAAATCATAATAATCGTTATTTAGATTGTTACTTATATTCTGAAAAGTATCATTAATAACATTTAATTTATGAAAATTTAATATTTTATGTTTAATTTTATCTGGTTCAATTCCTGTTGAATTCCAATTTGTAAGGTCCTTAATTTGCAATAATGTACTTCCGTTTCCTGCACCAATATCAATTACATTCAATTGATCCATTGTATTTAATTTTAACTTATCAATAATAAATTTTAAAAATGAGTCAAATTCTTTATAGTATTTCTCATAACTCGTCTCTTTTGAAGGATCAAATAATAATCTGGTATTGATATTATTATAAAATAATTTTATTTCTTCATTATCTGGACAATGATCTGCTTGCTTAAGTTTACAGAAATTACATATTAAAATTTTTTTAATATTTAATCTTTTTCCATGGTAATATTTATCAAAAATAGAGAAATTATTATTATTGCAATTTGGGCATGGTAAATTTTTTTTCATATAAAAAATGTAAGCGATTAAATTATAAATAGTTTAATTAGCAAAGCAAAGTTTTAAATTTTGATAAAAGAAAAACCCATTTAAATAATATTCTAAGGTGGCTAAATCTAATTTATTCTATTTAATTAATCTTATTCGACTGATTAGGTCACGTATAATTACAAATAATACCCCTAATACCAGTCCAAGAATTAAACCAAAGAACATGTATTTATATGGTTCTGCAGATAATTTAGTTACCTTTACATCTAATATGCTAAAATCTACCCAATCATCTGATTTATCTGCTTCTAAAATATTTATTGATGCATCTAATGAATTTTGAGCTGTGTCATTTTTTAAATAATATATTTCTCTACTAATATTAATATAATCAACTGATCTTTTAATCGTATCTTCATCTGAACGCTTTTTCAAAAATTCAATTTCTTTTCTTATCGCCCTATAACCTCTCTCATAATCTTTTGCATTATAAAAACCAGTTTGTGTACCAGGATCATAATAATTTGCTTCAAGACCTAAATCTTTAGCTATAGAATATTGCTCTTCAAGAATAAGAATTTCTCTTTCTGCTCTTATTTTTTCTAATTCTAAAATATTTACTCTCGTATCCTTTAGATTTTTTAATTTGTTTTCTCTTTTTGAATTAATCATTTTGGAAGATTGTTTAACTTCGGCAATAACGTTTATTTTTACGCTTTCCATAGTTTTTTTCATCAACTCTTCAAACAATAGTAATCCTTCATTAGCATCGTGCCACCTAAATGAAACAGTTGCATTCTCAAATTTTGCATGCTCTATAATTTGAAAAGACCTAGCACTATCAAACAACATTCTCTGTTTTGATTGGTCATCTAAATCATCTATCTGTGTGTTAATTAAACGATCATTTTTTAAAAGTGAGATTATTTCCCTATAATTGTTGGCCCTATAAACAAATTTTCTATATATTGATTCATTATCAATAGAAAAATAAAAATTATTTTTTCCTAGAATTTCATTTGTCACCTTATACTTATTAAATACTGATGTCTGTGATTTTTGTATCGTTGTTGAAAAGCTATATAATGAAGGTTGCTTATAAGCATAGATACCACCTACTGACATCAAAATTATTGCTAATGTAATTAACATTAATTTTTCTTTCCAAAAAATTGTTATTAAATACAGTAAATCTTTTACTGGATTATCTTTTATATAAATTTTTGACATTAAATATTAAAATTATTAATTTGTTCTGATCATTTTTTAATCTAAAAATTTAATTAATTAAAGCTTTTTCTGGAATAAGTAGAGCTAAGATAGAAACCTACAGGCAAGCTATAAACTATCATGAGCCAATTATTAAAAAAATTACCATTTGGAGCAAACGGCCATGTTGTAACTAACAAACAAGATAATAAGCACACTTGGTAATCTGTTAAATGTCTCTTTTTTTTAAGTACAATAGATTTAAAATGTTTAAGAGCGCTATATATAACAAAACAGAACAAAAAAAATAAAAAACTAAATCCTATAATTCCAGTTTCAGCTAATAGTTGCATATAGAAATTATGAGGGTGTGACGAGCATGGAAATTCTCCAATTGCATATTTTTTATTCTTGCATAACACTCTAAACATCTTGGGACCATGCCCAAAAATTGGTTTGTCTAAAAACATATTATAAGCTGTTCGAAAATAACCATCGTGTGTAGAAGAAAAAATAAATGTATCATTAGAGCTTGTGATAAAGCCCATTTCTTTAGCAGGAGTTAAGATCATTCTATCAGTCAGTTTTGGTGAATTTATACCTATAGTAGTTACACAAATAATTGCTATTATGAACGTGATCAATCGAAACTTTTGATATTCTTTAATTAAAATTATAATAAATATAGTCGATAAATTTAAATAAAAAAAAGCAGCTCTTTCACCTGACATAAAAATTAAGGTTTCTACTAAAATAAATAAAAATCCTATGAAATAAATTTCATATTTTTTTTTTTCTTAACTATGAACAGTGCAAACAACAATGGAAATAATCTTGATAAATATGAGCCCAAAATTTGCTCTTCACCAAAAAAAGATGAGATACGAGATCCAATTAATTTAAATCCAAATAAATTCTCTCCATTAAAATATTGATAATAACCATCGATAGTTAAGAGTGAAAAACATAAAATCAAAGCATAATAAAAATAATCTAAAATACTTTTATCTTTATCAATTAAGTACCAAACAAAACAACTAAACACTCCTATTCTAAAATAAAAAAAAGAACTTTTTAAACTAAATAGAATATCTTTAGAAAATAAACTACAAACTATAGAAATTATACAAAATGAAAAAAATATAATTAATGGCTTATTATTAAAATAATAAAAATCTTTATTTTTAAATACATAATAAAAAAAAAATAAAGTGAAGATGCTTATAATTAAGTCAGGGAAAAAAGGACCCCAAATTAAAAAAGGAACGATAGACGCTATTAACAAATTAATTAGAGTTGTATTCGAATATTTTAAATCACTCATAAAAAAATAGATAATGTTAGTTTTATTTAAAATTTAATTAATTTTAATGGAAAATAAAAAATTATAAATAAAATTGCGAAAAAAGCTTTATATATCCAATAAAAGAGAAGCTACAAGATAATTTCACTTAAAATTTTTTATAATTAGAAGATATTCGAAATCATATTAAAAATTTTTGATACATGAATTGGATCTTTGGGAATTTTTAAATCCAAATTATGTGAATAAAAAACATATCCTTTTTGATCATGCTTACCATTTTTAATAGCTACGAACGACACCTCATTAAAAAAGTTTAATTCTAAATTATTATTGATAGTTACAAAATCTTTTTCTTTAATTTCATTAGGGTATGTTAGCGTGATAAATAAGCTTTTTTCTCTCTCTTCAATTTCACCAAATATTTTTATATTATCTTTTTTTGAAAACAAATTTTCTAAAATGTCTTTAGCAACAATAGAATCATTTTCTGTTTCAAAAATAATCTCAAAATCTCTTGTCATTCTTGGTAGTACTTTCAAAAATTTGATACCAACCTTCTTTAAAAAAGTTTGATGATTTTTTAGGCGATAATAGAACTTAATCAAATCATAAGGCACTTGCCTTAAGCCAGTTGCAATTAGCAAGTAGTGTTCATTTTTAGAAAGTTTTATGTAATCACCAATTATTTTATCATAAACTTCAAGCATATCCTCAATAGGGTCAGAAAAAGAGTTTATATACCAATTCGGGTTTTTGGGCAGATTGTTAATATATTTTGTATTATAAAAATAATGATGCTGAATATGAGCACCAGCATTTAAAAATATTGAAGAAAAACTAGGATTTTTTTTTTTATATAAATATATATGAACCATATGTATCAAATAATCTAGTACAAGAGATTTTTTCCACGGTTTAATTATTGAAGAAAAAATTAGTCTAATTAAAAAAAATGTATTTCTATAATGAAGAGTTTTAAAAATAATCTCAAAAATAGTTATTAACGAGCCAAAGGAAAGTTTTCCAGAACTGTTATCATTAACTGATTGTTTTAATAATGAAGACAGCCTTTTAGAAAATCCAGAAATATCTGATTTAGTGTCGGTCCAAGGATCTGGTATAAAATAAGCTGGATTTTTTAATCTATTTTCTGCATTCATTGGTGAAATAGCACCAACTTTATATCCTTTACTCTCAATCGTTTCAAAAATTTGCTTCTGTCCTAAATGGTTTACTATGTCTCCAAGTCTAAAAATTCCATGATCTTTAAAATTTTTACCTAATTGAACTGATGCCCACTGGATCCACGGCTCTTGATTTTTATATTCAGCTTCAGCAAATGTTGAAAAATTTTTATAGTTTTTTATAATATACCTTAAGTTTGAAAATTTTTTTTTGAACCATCAACGTATTTATTTACAAGATCAAAATTTATCTCATTAAGTTGGATAAAAAAAAGTGTTTTATTCATAAGAAACTTTAATATTTTTTCATTATTTGTATAAATTCTTATCCAAAGATTTAGTAATTGCAATATAGATTTTGAATGTTCCTATTTTAATTGATTTTTTTGTCTCAAATCAATAATCATAAAAATAAATAAACCATAATTAATTATAATTTTTGATTAAATATTTACTTTATTATTAAATTTGAAATTTTAAAATTTTTTATGTTTTAAATTCTTAATATACGCTGTATATTTTGTGTTATATCTAATGTTAATATATTGTATTATAATTTTTTTGTTAATCTTTTTTATTTCAAAAGTTTCATATATATTAAACCTAGTTGACACGCCAAATAAAAGAAAGAAACATTCTAAACCTACGGCGTATACTGGGGGTTTGGCTATAAGCTTATCCTATATTTTTTCGCTCCAGATATTTGAAACTTATATTTATACTCTGAACATAATAACATCAATTGCTCTCTTAATAGCAGTTGTGGGTTTTATAGATGATAAATACAATTTAAATATTGGTGGCAAATTAAGTTTGCAGGTTATTCCAATACTTTATCTGATTATTATTGATAACTTAAATTTAATCCACTTAGGAGATTACAATTATTTTAAATTAGAATTAAACAGTTTCTCAGTACCTTTTACATTACTTTGTGTAATATTCTTAATTAACGCTTTCAATTATTTTGATGGATTGGATGGTGTACTAAGCTTTACATCAATCTCAGTATTAGGTATTCTATATTTCTTAATTACTGATGAAAATATTAAACTATTTTTAATAATAATTTTGTTACCTATTTGCTTCTTTTTATTATTCAATTTTTCTATTTTTAATCTTCCAAAATTATTTTTAGGGGATAATGGAAGTTTGTTACTAGGTTTTATAATAGCATTTATCTTGATATATCTTGCAAATCAAAGAATAGTACACCCAATTTTACTTGCATGGTCAGTTTCGATATTTGTTTATGAATTCATATCAATTAATTTAATTAGATTACAGAATAAAAAGAATCCTTTTAAGGCAGGGCGAGATCACTTACATCATATATTTTTTAAAAAAACTAAATCAGTTTTTTTAACAAATTTTTCAATGGTTTCTATCAATATAGTTTTGTTTACTAGTGGTTACATTTCTTTTGAAATTTTTAACCCACTAATTTCTTTAATTCTGTTTATATCTCTTTTTATAATTTTTTTTACTATAAGAAGTATATACTTTATAAAAAAATAAGATTTGTTTAACTATTTGTAATCACAGAATTTTTTTAAACTTTAGTACCAGATACACTCTTTTCTATTTTTAAATATCTTAAAGTTTTCATTACTATTTATGATTTTATTTATAAAATATTAGCAAGTAAATCTTGATATATATCCGTGTGATCTTTAATAATTTTTTCAATTCGAAATTCTCTTTCAGCTAACTGTCTTCCAGCTCTTCCCATTGCTATGCGTTCTTGGGGGTGCTCTATTAACCACTGAAGTGCATCAGCTAACTTTATCGGGTTTTTAACTGGAACAAGTAACCCAGTCTTATTTTCTATAATAGCATCTCTACAACCAGGGACATCTGATGTTACTATTGCTCTACTTGCTGCTGCAGCCTCAATAAGTGATTTTGGCAAACCTTCACGATAAGATGGTAAACAAATAATATGAGAGTTAGCATACAATGTTGCAATATTTTTTTTAAACCCCAAAACTTCAATATTTTCATCTTCTCTAAGACTGTTCAAATCTTCTATTTTTAATCCCGTAGGATTCTTAATATCTAAATCACCTGCCAAACAAAATCGAGCTTGAACACCACGTTTTTTTAGCAACCTTGCAGCAGCAACAAAATCATAAATACCCTTATCGTATAGGAGTCGGCCAGCAAAACATACCACAGGTATTCCAACTGGCTCATCAAGTTGTGTGAATTCCTCTACCCTGGCACCAGAACCTTTTATTAATCTAACCTTTTGTGGATTAAGAACACCTAATTCGACTAATACTTTTGCATCTTCTTCATTTTGAACGATCACACGTTGATTAGAGTGATTAAAAGCAAATCGATAGATGGGATAAAGTAATAGTCGTAAAACACGACTTCTAGAATCCTTATGTATGAATAAACTGCCAAGTCCAGAAACAGCAGACACCACACATGATACCCTTGCTAGACGGGCTATAACTCCTCCATAGAGATAAGGTTTGATCGTGACTAAATGCACTATATCAGGGCGTACTTTTCGAAAAAGACTCCATATAGAATATAACGATTTAAGATCTTTTAGTAAGTTAGTTCCTCCTCGTTGTATTGGTGTATGAAAACTATCAATACCTCTATCTGTTAAACTTTTAATATCCCCATCTAATTCACCAAAAGCTACTTTAACATTGTAGCCCATATTTTTTGCAGTTATTGCAAGGTCTAATCGATGAGAAATAAAAAAACTAACATGGCTAACTAAAATGAGCAGAGTCTTGTTCATTAACTATAAAAAATATTTTTCAAATTACTAACTTGAGTGTTTTATAGTTATTATAGCATAGTATATTAATCACTTAACTAATTAATTAAGAATATTGTCTTTTTATTTTTTTTTAAATCCAACTACAGTCCAAAAAGGTACAGAATTTTTAAATTTAATTTTTTCTAACCCAGCACTGGTCATCATTTTCCGTATCTCATTTTTTGAATAACGTTTTTCCATAGGAGATCCAAATCTATCCCTTGAATCTGTACGCATCACATAGAAACTTAAGTTTCTATAAAAATGAAGAGGAAAATTTTTAAAATCTAGACCAATTTTTTCAAACATTAATGAAATTCTTGCAAAAGGGTAATAAATAAAAAATGCAATAATATCACATATTAAAAAATTTAAAAATTTAGGTAATTTTGAAATTATCAATCTAATAAAATTAGATAAAATCCATAACCATCTAAACCATAAAGGACGGTTATCTAAAGAATAATAAATATATAGCAGTATGGGTGCGCCTGGTTTTAGTAACTTTGAGCAAGATTTAATCGCAGCTTTTGCATCTGGAACATAATGTAAAACACCTAATAAATATCCAAAATCCTGACTTTTTTTTTTTAACCCACTATTTTCTAATGACTTTTGATAATATTTAATATTGTTAAATTTTTTTAGTTTTTTTTTTGCAACTGTAATAGCATTAGAAGGATCGATACAATGTAACTTTCGAACTTTAGGTGCTACAAATTTAGCCCACCTTCCAGTACCACAACCCATATCAAAACCTTCTGCAGACTTTGGTAGCTTGTTCCATGGAAATATTGAAAAATAACTTTTAAATATTTTATAAGCTTCTTTATTTTCCATTCCTGATTGGTCATAACGAACCCATTGGTCACTAAAACTATCTACGGTTTTTTTATCTATATTTTTCATGATTAGTATTTAGTATTGATGAAAATTATAGTCTTAAGTCAATTCTATCAGATGTAAACAGGTATTTTAAATCATAGATTATGTGATTTTTTTTACATAAATTATAAATAGTATCAATACCCATAGTTTTAAACTTATCATGAGCTACTGCTATTATAATCCCATCATAAGTATTTTCTTTTAATGTAGAGTTTGGATAAATATCGTATGTTTTCTTTATATCTTCTTTATCTGCCCAGGGATCATAAAGATCTAGATTGCAATTAAAATTTTTTAGACTCTCAATAACATTTTTAATACCAGAGTTTCGAATATCTGCACAATTTTCTTTAAAGGTTAATCCCATAATTAAAATTTTAGCACTTTTAATTTGAATAGATTTTTTCTTCATTGATGTAATTAATTGAGAGGCAACATGATTACCCATTTTATCATTCAGCTCTCTTCCTGCTAAAATAATTTTTGGCACATATCCAATACTTTTAGCTTTATAAGTAAGATAATAAGGGTCTACTCCAATGCAATGGCCCCCAACTAAACCAGGTTTAAAAGGCAAAAAATTCCATTTACTTCCTGCGGCATCTAATACTGCTTGAGTATCTATGTTCATTTTATTAAAAAATATCGATAACTCATTAATTAGAGCAATATTTAAATCACGCTGAGTATTTTCAATTACTTTTGCAGCTTCTGCAACTTTTATACTAGGAGCTTTGTGAGTCCCTACAGTTACAATTTCATTGTATAAATCATCTACTAAATCTGCAATTTCAGGTGTTGATCCTGAAGTAATTTTTTTGATATTTGAGACTGTATGCTCTTTATCTCCAGGGTTAATTCGCTCAGGACTATAGCCACAAAAATAATCTTGATTAAAGTTTAATCCTGAAAATTTTTGTAAAATAGGCACACAATATTCTTCAACGCAACCAGGATAAACTGTAGATTCATAAATAATTAAATCTCCTTTTTTAATAAATTTACCTACAATTTCACTAGCCTTAGATAATGGGTTTAAATCTGGTTTTTTAAATTCATCTATGGGTGTTGGCACAGTAACTATATAGCAGTTTGCTGATTTTAAATCTGCTTCATTGCTAGTAAAATTTAATTGCCTTATATTTTGAAGTTCATTTTTTGTGGACTCTAAATTTTTATCTATTCCAGAAAGTAATTCATCAATTCTTTTTTTTTCAATATCAAAACCTATTACTGATCTTTTTTTTTCAAACGCTAGAGCAAGTGGCAAACCTACATAGCCTAATCCAATAATAGCTATTTTTAGTTCTTCAATTTTATTGATCATATTTGATAATAATTTTTATACCACTTAACAAACTGGGATATTCCATCAATAACTGATGTTGAAGGTTGATAGTTAAATTTTTTCTTTAAATTATCTGTACTAGCGTAAGTATCTGGCACATCCCCTGGCTGGAGTGGTAAAAAATTAATTTTTGCTTTTTTGCCTAGCGCTTTTTCTAAAGCATCAATATAATCCATAAGCTGAACTGGTTTATTATTTCCAATATTGTAAATACGCCACGGCGCTTTACTGGTTGCAGGGTCTGGCTTATTACTATCCCAACCTAAATTACAAGTTGCAGGATTATCAAGAGTTTGCACAATTCCCTCCACTATATCATCGATATAGGTAAAATCTCTTGTATGTTTTCCATGGTTAAATACTTCAATGGGTACATCTTCTAAAATAGCTTTAGTGAATTTAAACAAAGCCATGTCTGGTCTTCCCCAAGGCCCATAAACTGTAAAAAATCTTAGACCAGTTGTTGGTAATTGATAAAGGTGACTA
>MDTF01010212.1_pt1 | contig 10376 bp, 8 predicted proteins | sample 811191 | NCBI WGS metagenome assembly MDTF01 (sample SAMN05326649, study PRJNA326480) | marine metagenome | isolation source: seawater | place: Southern Ocean | collected 2011
AAATGTTTTTAATTCTAATAATTATCAATTATCAAGGAGTAATTTTAAAAAAATGATTGTGCTTGGAATAAATGCATATCATGGTGACGCGTCGGCATGTATTTTTGTTAATAACAAACTAATAGCAGCAGTTGAGGAAGAAAGATTCACTAGAATCAAACATTCTGCTGGCTTCCCTATAAATGCTATTAAATTTTGTTTAAATTATGCAGACTTGGATATATCAAAAATAGATCATATTACAATTAATCGAGACCCTAAACAAAAAATAGTCCAAAAAATTCTTTTTGCATCAAAAAATGTTTTTAAATTTAAATTCTTAAAAGATAGATTTTTAAATTTAAAAAAAATAAATTCTATAAAGGATGAATTTAATCAAAATTTTAATTCTTCCTTTAGAGGTCGTATTCATAATATTGATCATCACTTATCTCATGTAGCTAGTTCTGTTTTTTTTTCAGGATATAAAGATGCTAATTTTATTTCGGTAGATGGTTTTGGCGATTTTGCTAGCACATTAACAGGATTTTATGATGGTAAAAATATTAATAAATTAAATGAAGTTTTGTTTCCACATTCACTAGGACTATTTTATACTGCTATTACTCAATACTTAGGATTTTTGAAATATGGTGATGAATACAAGGTAATGGGTTTAGCACCATATGGAGAACCTATACACTATAAAAAAATAAAAAATTTATTAGAGAAAAAAAAAGATGGCTTATTCAATTTAAATTTAAAGTATTTTTTACATCACACAGGAAATGTAGAAATGACATGGTTAACAGGAGAGCCAAAAATAGGTTTAGTTTATGGAGATAAACTTGTTGAATTATTAGGACCATCAAGAAAAGCAGAAGAAAAAATAGAAAAATATCATATGGATATAGCTGCATCCACTCAAAAAATTTATGAAGAATTTTTATTTGATATAGCAAATAACTTGTATGAAAAAAATAAAAATGATTCACTATGTTTGTCAGGTGGATGTGGAATGAATTCTGTTGCTAATGGAAAATTATTTAATAATACAAAATATAAAAATATTTATATACCCTCTGCACCTGGAGATTCAGGCGGAGCAATTGGGTCTGCCAGTATTTTAATAAATAATTTATCTAAAAAAAAACTATTTTTCACTGATAATCCATTTCTAGGACCAAAATTTTCTAATAATGAAATAAAAATAGTTCTAGAAAAAAATAAAAAGCAAATTGAAAATGAAAGAACAGTAATTAATAAAATTGAGGATAAAAAAAAATTATTTGAAAAAACAGCTAAATTAATTTCTGAAGGTGCTGTTGTTGGTTTCTTTCAAGGAAGAATGGAATGGGGACCCAGAGCCCTAGGTAATAGATCAATATTAGCTGACCCTAGGAATCCAAATATAAGAGAGTTATTAAATATAAAAATTAAAAGAAGAGAAATTTTTAGACCCTTTGCTCCCTCCATTTTAAAAGATAGAGTTATTGATTGGTTTGAAGTTAGCGATGATGTGCCATTTATGTCTAAAGTGCATCAAATAAAAAGTGAAAAAAGGTCTATTATACCTGCTGTTACCCACATAAATGGTTCTGGTAGACTCCAAACTGTTTCAAAAGATTTGAATAATGATTATTTTGAATTAATAACATCTTTTTACAATTTAACTAATGTTCCAATTTTACTAAATACTTCATTTAATGAAAATGAACCTATAGTTTGCAATCCTCAAGAGGCTCTTAGCTGTTTTTTAAGAACAAAAATGGATGTATTAGTTTTAGAAAACTATATTTTAACAAGAAATTGATTAATGGAATACTTTAGAAATTCAATAATTCATAACTTTTTTATAAGTATTATTTTATCATCTTCTTCACTAATTAATTATTATATGTCTAAAATTATAAAAATAAAAGAATACAATGTATTATGTATTAAAAAATCATGATCATTTATATTTTAACAATTTTAATTATCAATTATTTATTATTCAAGTTTAATGGTTCCCTTGCAAAAAAAATTAATTTATATGATAAGCCTGACAAAATAAGAAAATTTCATAAGGATAACATACCAATTACAGGTGGTATAATTATATTTATAAATATTTCTATTTATTTCTTATTTTATAATTTAAATACTTTTAAAAATTTCACATTTCTCAATAATGATTATGAAATTAATATTTTATTTTTATCTAGTTTTTTAATTTTTATAATTGGATTTTTTGATGACAAATTTAATATTATACCTAATAAAAAATTTGCTTTATTATGTTTAGTTTTAATACCAACAATCTTATTAGAAGATAATTTATTAATAGAAAATATAAAAATAAGTTTTTTAGACAAAGTTTATTACTTAGGAAATATTAGTTTTTTTTGGTCTTTATTATGTTTATTGCTTTTTATAAATGCTTTAAATATGTTTGATGGAATAAATTTACAAGTTGGATTATATTCTGTATTGGTTGCAATTTTTTTTATTTCAAAAGATTTCCATTTAGTTTTATTTGGAACATTGTTAGTATCTTTGTTCATTTTTCTATATTTAAATTTAAAAAATAAATCATTTTTAGGTGACGGTGGAAGTTATCTTCTAGCTTATATTTTTGGTTATTTTTGCATAAAATTATATAATGAAAATGAAAATTTATATGCTGATCAAATCGTGCTATTAATGATTATACCCGGTTTAGATTTAATGCGTTTATTTGTTAGTAGATTGTTAAAAAAAAAAAACCCTTTTTCATCAGATAGAAACCACCTACACCACATTTTATTGAAACATTACACTCAAAATATAACTGTTATGATAGTACAAAGTATAGTTATTATGCCACTATTAATTAGTGCTATTTACCACAATTTTTTAATGATGTTGGTGTGCACTATTATAATTTATTCAATTATAATAATTAAACTAAGATGATTTTTTTTTTAAGACTATAAGATAATATTGAAAATTGTTAATAAAAAATTTACTAAACTTTTCTTCACAATAAATAATCACCCTAAACATAAATCGCCCCAGTACATTATTAGGAAAAATAATTTTTTGGTGCTGTGAAGAAAAAGATCTCCAAGGATATAATTTTACGTCAGCAATATCTTCAAATTGTTGCCACCAGTCTATTGAATGACAAAAAAAATAAATTTTCTGTTTTTTATTACTCTGGTATCTAATAATATTTTTGAATTTATTAATTAAAGTATCTGGATTACTGTAAACTACTATCACTGGTGAATTTATTTTTGTTATGTCCAGTAATTTAATGATAGCTTTTTTTTGATCATTCTTATGAATATGATAGATTGTATGTAAACTTATTGAGCAATCAAAAAAATTTTTCTTAAATTTTATTTTGAAAAAATTTTTATGATAATATTTTCCGCTAGACTTCAATTTTTTTTTTGCTAGCCTGATAGCATCTTTTGAAAAATCTACACAATGACGAAATTTAAAATTTTTTGAATAACTTAAGTACTCCTTGTATTGTATTGGGCCAGAGGCAAAATCTAAAATATCTTTACCTTTTTTTGGTATATATTTATTAATTCTAAGCCTACAGTGTTTTATATAATTTTCTGAATTTTCTCTTAAATCCTCAAATAAATTTGCATCTGTAGTAATATTGTTTTTTATTTTCCACCCACTCTTGTTATAAAATTTACTTACTTCTTTAATTAGATTTTTTGACATAATATAATTTAAATTTTAATCTTATGAATATTTTACACATTACTGAAGAATTATCGAAAAAAAACTACAGCATTTCATCACTAGTATTATTTATAACTAACTATATAGAAAATAAGAAAAAAATAAAACATAATATTCTGACGACAGTTTTTCAAAAAAATATTTTTAAAGACTCTAGTAAAGTTATATTAATTAAAGGAAATTATCTTAGTAATATTTACAAAATTAATTCTCAAATCAGAAAAATAATTGAAAAAAGTGATGTAGTTCATATTCACGGTATCTGGAAATGGATAAACTTTGTTGGTTTTTATTATTGTATAAAACTTTCTGTACCATACTTTATACACACTCATGGCATGTTATTAGACAATGCGTTAACAAATAAAAATATTTTAAATTATTATATTAAAATTTTCTTCATTAAAATTTATCAAATAATATCAATTGAAAGTATAAATTTTATATCTATCACATCAAAAGAAACCAAATCTATTTATAAACATTTTAAAAACGCTTCTGTACATTTAATTCCTAATCCAGTTCCCATTAATATTACAAAAAAATCTTTAAAACTTAGTAATAATTTCGTATATTTTGGAAGAATACATCCAATTAAAAATTTAATTCTAATGATTGAGGCATTTGATAGTGCCAACTTACCAGTCTCATGTAATTTAAATATCTATGGAATAGATGATGACTACGAGTACCACAAGCAAATTATCAATATAATAAAAAACAAAAAAAATATTTTTATCAAAAAACCAATATTTCATGATGATAAATTCAAAATTTTATCCACTTCTTGGGCTAATATTTTATTGTCTAAAAGTGAAGTTTTAAGTATTTCAGTGTTGGAATCTGCAGCTTTAGGATTGCCAAGCCTTGTTAGCAAAAATATTCAGATAGATGGATTTACCACTAATGGTGGTGTTGCAACAAATACCGATATTAAGTCAGTTGCTAAAAGTATTAACTCTATATCAAGGTGGAGTCTTAAAGCTAGAAAACAAAAGGGAGAAAAATTAAATAAGTTTATTAGAAAGTATTATTCAATAGAGGTAATTTCAACTAAATATCTTAAATTATACAGTGGCTTAATAAAATTTAAATAAAAAATTATATAACAAAGCATTTATTAATATTTAATCTTCAATTAAAACAAAAGATGTTATATCTTAATTTATGATTAACAAAAATTCAAAAATTTTTATCGCCGGTCACAATGGACTAGTTGGAAATGCAGTTTTAAGAAAACTAAAATCTAAAAAATATAAAAAGTTATTATTTGCAGATAAAAAGCAACTAAACTTATTGAATATGAAAAAAGTTGATCAATTTTTTTCTAAAACAAAACCAGAATTTTTAGTTATTTGTGCTGCTAAAGTGGGTGGTATTTTAGAGAATAAAAATTATCAACTAAAATTTTTATTAGACAATCTAAACATTCAAAACAATTTATTAATTGCTGCAAAAAAATATAATATCAAAAGAACTATTTTTTTGGGGTCGTCTTGTATTTATCCAAAAGAATCAAGAATACCTATAAAGGAAGAATATTTAATGAGTGGTAAATTAGAAAAAACTAACGAAGCGTATGCTATAGCAAAAATTGCAGGTATTAAGCATTGTTCAATATTATTTGAACAATTCAATTTAGATGTCATTTGTTTAATGCCTACAAATGTATATGGAGTTAATGATAATTTTGATATTAATTCAAGCCATGTAATCCCTGGATTAATTTCAAAGTTTTTAATTGCAAAGAGAAACAATACGGATATTTTTGTATGGGGCTCTGGAAAAGCTGTAAGAGAGTTTTTGCATGTCGATGATTTAGCTAACGCTATATTTATCATGTTAACAATCAACAAAGTTAAACTTAATAAAATTTCTAATAAAAAAATACCAATCTTTAATGTTGGAAGTAAAGAGTCGATATCAATAAAAAACTTAGCTTACATGATAAAAAAATTAACTAAATTTAATGGAAAGATTATATTCGATAGGAATTATCCTGATGGTACCTTAAATAAAAATCTTGATAGTAAAAAAATAAGATTAACTAATTGGAAACCCAAGATTAAACTTCATGTTGGTTTGAACCAGGTTATTAAAGAAAGAGAAAATTTTTTTTAAATATGTTGGACACACCGTTATCAATTAATATAATGAGTGATAACTTAAATCATTTAGTATAAAAGGAAGACAATGAAAAAAAAAGCATTAATATTTGGTGTAACTGGGCAAGATGGATCTTATCTAGCTGAGTTATTATTAAAAAAAAATTACCATGTTCATGCCGTTAAAAGACGTTCTTCGTCACTGAATACTGAAAGAATAGACCATTTATATGATGATAAAAATTTCTCTCTTCATTATGGGGATTTAACTGATGCAATTTCAATCAATAGGCTAATAAATTTAATTAAGCCTAATGAAATTTATAATTTAGCAGCTCAGTCTCATGTGGCTGTTTCATTTTTAATACCAAATTATACTGCAAACGTCGATGCTCTTGGCTGTTTAAATATATTGGAAGCAATTAAATCATTAAATTTAATTGATAAAGTTAAATTTTATCAAGCTGGAACTTCAGAGATGTTTGGAAAAGTCATGGAGATTCCACAGACTGAAAAAACACCATTTTATCCTAGAAGTCCATATGGAGTAGCAAAAGTTTTCTCTCACTGGATGACTATAAACTATAGAGAGTCTTATGGAATGTTTGCTAGCAATGGTATTCTTTTTAATCATGAGAGCCCCAGAAGAGGAGAAACATTTGTTACTAGAAAAATTAGTATTGGACTAAGCAGAATTAAACTAGGGCTTCAAAAAAAGTTAGTATTAGGCAACATTAATTCAAAAAGAGACTGGGGACATGCCAAAGATTTTGTTGAAGCACAATGGTTGATTTTACAACAAAAAAAGCCTGGAGATTTTGTTATAGCTACAGGAAAACAATTTAGCGTAAAAGAGTTTGTAAATATTGCTGCAGAACATTTAAAAATTAAAATAAATTGGAAGGGAAAAGGGGTGAGTGAAAAAGGATACGATTATAAAGGTAAAGTCATAATTGAATGTAGTAAAAAATACTTTAGACCATCTGAAGTAGAAACATTATTAGGTAATTCAAAAAAAGCAAAAAAAATATTAAAATGGAAACCAAAAATCTCATTTAGACAGTTGGTGGCTGAAATGGTAGATAGCGATTATACTAAATTACAAAATACAAGTATGCGGCCTTAAGCTATTAAAATTTAATTAATGAATATACTAAATTTCGACAAAACTTAGCCTATACAATTGAATAATAAATTAAAAATTTCAATAATTACTCCAACAAATAATAGTGCTATTAGTATATCTGAAAATCTAACTTCAATTTTCAAGCAGGATTATAAAAATTGGGAACTTATTATTGTAGATAATCTATCTACAGATAAAACTCTTGACATAATTAAAAAAAAAAATAAAAAAAAAATAAAAATATTATCAGAAAAAGATAATGGAATTTACGATGCAATTAATAAAGGAATAAAACTTGCAACTGGAAATATCATTTCAATCTTACACTCTGATGATTTTTATTATAATAATTTTGTATTATCAGATGTTATAAATACATTTAATCAATCGAAAATTGATGCTGTATATGGTGATTTATTATATGTAAAAAAATCTACTACCACTAAAATATTAAGATTTTGGAAGAGCAAGCAATTTAAAAAAGGTGATTTTTACAAAGGATGGAGTCCAGCTCACCCAAGCTTTTTTATTAAAAGAAATTTATACAAGAAACTGGGTTATTATAAAAACAATCTTGGTAATTCAGCTGATTTTGAACTCATGTATCGTTACTTAGAAAAAAATAATATTAAGAGTAAATATATCAATAATATTTTTGTGACTATGAGATACGGTGGCTCTTCTAATAAAAACTTTTACAGTATTTTAAAGCAAAATATTACAATTATTAAAATTTTAAATATAAAATATAATCCTATAAAATTAATTATTTTCATGGGTGCAAAAATAAGAAATAGACTGATGCAATTTATTATAAGACCAGATTAATATTTTCATAAATAGTTGTTAACTAAAATAATATTGGGTATTATTCATTTTATAAATTAAGTAGAAATTAAATATTTAAAAACTTATTTATAGTTCTTAATTTTAGTATTATATTTAAGAAAATTTAAATAAAATCAACTCAGATAGAATCAAATATGATTAATAAGCTAAATTTGGACAAAAATAATTTATCTTTTGTTCTTTTGTGTTTATTGCCAGCAGCCTTGGTAATTGGGCCATTTCCTGCTGAAATTATAATTAATCTTCTATCTTTATTTTTTTTACATGATGTCTTTAGAAATAAAAAATTTCTTTTTTTTAAGAGTCTTATCTTTATTTATATTTTTACGTATTTTATATATTTAGTCATTATATCTCTTAATTCAGAAATATTTAGTAAAATTGCACCCAATGTACTTTTTTATTTTAGATTTATCTTATTCTCTTTTGCTATTTCAGAAGTATTAAAAAAAAATGAAAAATATTTGAAATATGTTTTTTTATCTTTATCTCTAACCATATCCATTGTTGTTATTGACGGCTATATCCAGTTTATTTTTGATGAAAATATTTTAGGATATCCAAAATATAGACATGATAGAATATCCGGTTTTTTTAATGATGATTTAATCATTGGTAGTTATTTATTTAGATTGTTGCCATTAATGATTGGTCTCTCTTTTGTATTTAGCGAAAAATCAAAGTATTTATCTTATTTTAATACTTTAATAATCTTAATAACAATAATATTGATTCTTCTTTCTGGTGAAAGAGCATCTTTTATTTTATTATTATTATCTCTTACAATAATTTTTATTCAAGTTGACCTATCAAGATATATTAAATTTTTTTTAATTTTCTTAATATCAATGACTATGACTTTAGTGGTTATATTTAATCCTATTTTGTCTGATAGGCATATTACTCAACTTAAAAATCACCTTATTGGAAAAAACACTAAAGAATTCATGCCGTATTACTTACCAATGTTTAAGACAGCATATAAAATGTTTGAAGAAAAAAAATTAATTGGATTTGCTCCAAAATCTTTTAGATATTATTGTAGTGACGAACGTTTTGTTTCTTATAACTCTAGTCCTGGAGTTGAAATTGATAATACATCAGTTCAAATTCTCACATCATGGAAAGAATCTAGAAATTTAGAAGTTGTTGAAATTTTAGTTAATGTTGGAGATGTCATTAATAATGGAAGCAAGTTATTTTCATATCATTTTAGAGACGATAACAAAATTAACAATTACATTTCAGACAAAGAAGGCTTGATTACATCGCTTAACATTCAAAAAAAGTATTTCAGGTATGATAAATTTGCAAAAATTAAACCTCTTTACTCACCTGATAAAACAATTGTCAAAAAAAATGGATGCAATACTCACCCACACAACACTTATTTACAACTTTTGGCTGAAACAGGACTAATTGGCTTCTTGTTTGTATTCTCTATCTTTTGTTATTTATGTGTAATCTTCTTAAAAAATATCATTAATCTTTTTCTCTCAAATAAAAAAAAATTAAGCAATGTTGAGATATGTATTTTAGCAGGTTTTTTTGCAGTTCTTTGGCCTATAAGTACTAGTGGTAACTTTTTTAACAATTGGCTTAATATAATTAATTATTATCCATTAGGATTTTATTTATATTTTTATAATAAAAAAAATAACTATAAGGAATAATATTTCCTCCTATATAATTCAAAAAATAACACTAGCTATATCTAATTTAAACAATGATAGCGCACTTTTTGTGAAGTGCTAAGTTTAATTGCTTCTAACAAAGAATTGATTTAATTGTACTTATAGTGCTATTTATTCGTAAAATTTAAATTAAATTAAAATGAAATTATCAATCATAATACCCTGTTTTAATGAAGAAAAAACTATTGAGGAAATAGTAGCTAAAGTGGCAATGTTTAAAACTTTAGAAAAAGAAATAATTATAATAGATGATTGTTCGAGTGACAATTCTAGAGAAATTATTGAAAAAATTTCTCAGAATAATAATGAAGTACAATTTATTTTCCAAAAAGTGAATAGAGGAAAAGGAAGTGCCATAAGAAAGGGTTTTGAAAAAGCAAGTGGTGATATTCTGTTAATACAAGATGCGGACTTAGAGTATGACCCTGCTGATTATGATAAATTAATTCAGCCCTTTTTAGAGGCAGATGCAGACGTTGTTTATGGGTCAAGATTTTTAGGTGGTAAATATGTTAGACTTCATTTTTTTTGGCATTATGTTGCAAACAAAATTTTGACTTTGATAACCAACATTGTAACAAATTTAAATATGACTGATATGGAAACAGGTTACAAACTGTTTAAAAAAAAAGCAATAGACTCGATCACACTAAAAGAAAATTCATTTAGTATAGAGCCAGAAATAACAGTTAAGTTAGCTAAAAAAGGTTACATATTTTATGAAGTACCCATATCATATCGAGGAAGATCTTATCAAGAAGGAAAAAAGATAACACTGAAGGATGCATTTATAGCAATTTATTGCATCATAAAATACAAGTTCTTTGATTAGTTGTTTTTTGAGTGAAATATATCGTATCCCAGAACTTTAACTTTTTTTATTTTTTTTAGAAG
>MDTF01014244.1_pt1 | contig 10373 bp, 13 predicted proteins | sample 811191 | NCBI WGS metagenome assembly MDTF01 (sample SAMN05326649, study PRJNA326480) | marine metagenome | isolation source: seawater | place: Southern Ocean | collected 2011
CAAATCTCTTGATGAGTGTCTAAATTGAGTTTTCATGAGTGGAATGAACTGGAGGGTATTAATTTTGACAACTGATACTGCGCGTAGCTACGTCGATCAATCAGGTATTTATTTGCTGACACATTCCGTTGGTTTGCCTCGGGTTGGCGCGATGTCCATTCTTCAGGACGAATTTTACGATCCATGGGCGGTATGTGATGAACAAGTGTGGCCGGCGTGGATGGCCGGGATAGAGAAGTTCCGCAGTGAGTTGGGAAGGTTATTTGCGACGGACGGAGCTAATTTCTGCCCGCAATCGAGTGTATCTAGTGCAGTGACTAAACTAATTCAGTCGCTACCGCAAAGAACGGGTAAGACGTTAATACTACTTAGTGAGGAAGATTTCCCATCACTTGCTTTCGCCTTGGAGAAGTCTTCGCTAGCAAATTTCGAGCTGCAATTCATACCGGCTGAGGAAGATGTTCTCGATCTTAATGTATGGGAAAAGTATCTGACACCTAAAGTCGGGGTTGTTCTCCTGACTCATGTGCAACCGAACAATGGAAAACAGTTGCCGGTGGGGGAAATTATCGACCTGGCCAGGCCACTGGATATACTAACTTTAGTTGATGTTGCCCAATCCGCAGCAGTGGTACCCATAGACTTTGAACAATGGCAGCCCGACTTTGTCGTGGGCTCCTGCGTAAAGTGGAGTAGCGGTGGCCCGGGGGCTGCGTATTTATGGGTTCACCCAAGCTTGGTATGCCAACTCAAACCGCTAGACGTCGGTTGGTTTTCCCACGAAAACCCGTTTGAGTTTGATATCTATAATTTCCGGTATTCTGAGAGTGTTTTAAGGTTTTGGGGTGGTACGCCTTCGGTGATACCTTATCTCTTGGCAGCGCACAGCCTCAGTCTGATAAATAATGATGGTATACACACAATTCGTGAGCACAATCTTCGGCTTACAGAGAAAATTATCAACGCGGTTGCGCCTCAGAGTCTCGTCTCGCCTGCTTCCCCCGATCAGCGCGGTGGTACTCTTGTTTTAGATTTTCAGGCACAGCAGGATGTCGTCACTGATGCTCTACGCGCGGCTAATGTTCATTTTGACGCAAGGGCTACGGGTATTCGATTGTCCCCGCATGTGTATAATAGAGATGATCAAATTGACGAATTGTTAAGCTGTTTCCCCTGAAGCGAGGTAGAAAGTTTTTTCCTAGGGCGGAGCGGTTATGCTCAGATTGCAAGGGATAGTTCGTCCTGCTCTTCTGATCGCCACCTGCGTAGGTGTCAAAGACACTGTCTGTAAGATAAGCAGGATCTCCCAGGGGCGGAAGCGTAGGGTTCAACGTGCGGGTGGTGATATTGCAGGGGTCCTAGGGTTTTTCCGATGATAACGGGAAAAAGCTGCTGCAGGTCCGCCAAACTTGGCTTCCCGAGGACTATTGCTTTTTGCTTACGCCAACTATTAAGCTGTTTTGGTTATTATGCTACCTTTTTCAAAGGCAAGAGCAATGGAGTATCGAGACCGAATCCTAGCACTGACCGAAACAGAAAAACGATCGCTAGGAAATTCCGTGTCCGTTTTGGGTTTTAACTGCATCAAGATAATACCTGTGTTTTTGATTAGGCCCTCAACTCAATAATCGATCAGTCCAGACTCAAAAACTTTGAGTACTCGTGCTTCGGTAGCTTGAGTATGCTTTTCACTCAATTCCTGAACCAACTCAACGTTTCGCTCTAATGCGGCATCCATCATGGCTTTATGTTCGCTATTATCATCACGTGGCTGCCTACTATACAAAATCGCTAGAGCAACATAACGCTCGGTTTGAGCTTCTAACTGACTATAAATCTTAAACATCGAAGGGGCATTACAGCCAGAGACCAACGTTAAATGGAAGTAACGGTGAACTCTATTCCAGTCCGGATTGATTTTAGTGGGGTTATCAGGGGAATACTTTTGCTGCCGAAAAAGAAGATGAAACGCACTAATAAGATTGGCTTCCCAGGTCACATCACCACGCTCAATAGCCCAGCGTAAGATAAATTTTTCAACTTCATTGCGGATCGCAATTGAATCCTTGAGATGACCCGGTGATACCCGCGCCACACTAAATCCCTTATTGCGCTCTAAACGCACGAGATCGTCCATTTCCAAACGCATTAAGGCCTCCCGAATCGGGCTGATCCCAAGTTGGAATTGATCTCTTAACTCCTCTAAACGAAGCCTAGCGTTCGGTTTTAGCTCACAGCTTAAAATTGAATCACGCAAAGCTTCATAAGCTATATCAGCCCGATGCGTTGGACGCTTAACGTGCGGCTGTCCCGGAGCTGACACTTCAACTGGGCGTATGTCCGTCTGATTCATACCTTAAATACTCGTAAATTGTGAAGCTATTAAATTTAACTTTCGGGTTTGCGATTCTACATCAGTCGCACACCTTTATATTAATAAATCGGAGACTTATATTAAATACTTTGTTATTTTATAAAATATATTGCATTGCTCAAAAAGCGGTATATTATATTATAAAAAAAGGCTTGCTTGAATAATGTGAAAACATAATCTCGATTTAGGCTTACTTATAATGTTGGTTTTTTCTGGAGGGTTAGATCATGGCTATTGAAAAAAAAAATCCCGTTCAAACACCCATCGATGTCTTAAAGTGCATGGTGCCGAACCTTCCTGAGGGCTACCCAGACATTGGTGAAGTATTGCTGGACACGGATACCATCGATTGGCGTCCAAAATCGTTAGAAGGCCTGTATGAAAAAATGCTGTGGCGTGATCCTGATAGCGGCGCTTCCATGGCATTAATTAAATTTAAAAAAGGTGTGGGGATCCCTTCACCACATGCTCACGCTTCGAATCAGTTTATGTTCGTCTTGTCTGGTAAATATACTTATACAGCGTCAAATCTTACGCTAATGGCCGGTAGCTTCTACTGGAACCCTAAAGGCCAGGTGCACGGCCCAACAATCGCCGAAGAAGAAACTATCTTTTTTGAGCTTTACGACGGCCCCCACTACCCCAAACAGCCAGATTGGTACTCCGACGAGCAAGATGCCCACTAAACATTAAATGTCGCAAGCGTTTTAACCTGAATCAATCATCTTTAAATTGGAGAACTCCCATCATGTCACACGTTGTTTTTGACGGCACGCAACTAAGAAAAGATATCGCAACACTATTTGAAGCGGCTGGCCTGAATAAGGCTGGAGCTGCTGACGTTGCAGACGCATTAGTTGAAGCTGATGAAGAAGGTGTTTTTTCTCACGGTACCATGCTGGTACCCATGTACGTTGAGCGCCTGCAGAAAGGCTCTTTATCTAAAGGTTTAAAAGGCAAAGTTGTTCAGGACAATGGCGCTATTGCAGTTATCGATGCTGAAAATGTATTCGGGCAACTGACAGCTCAACAGGCAGCAGAGCTGTCTGTTCACAAAGCCAAAGCGTTTGGTTTAGGCGCCGTTGCGGTCAGAAATGGATTTCATCTCGGTCGCGCTGGACGCTGGGCAGGTCAAATGGCAGATCAGGGGTGTGTTGGGATCGTTATGTCAAACACCCGCCCACTAATGCCTGCTCCAGGAGGTGCAGAACGTACCATAGGCAACAACCCACTGGCAATCGCAATGCCCGGTAGCGAGCCTAAAGTCGTTCTGGATATGGCCATGAGTACCAGCGCCATGGGCAAAATTCGGATGGCTGAAAAACTGGGCAACAATATTCCAGACGGTTGGGCTGCTGATAGCGAAGGTCGCCCTACAACAGATCCGTCAGAGGCCATTAAAGGCATGCTGCTTCCAGCCGCTGGCCCTAAGGGTTTCGGTTTAGCCTTTATGATTGATTTATTGTGTGGTGCGTTATCTTCTGGTGGCGTTGCCTCAGAGGTTAGGCCTCTCTTTGGTGACCTAGATAAACCTTACAACTGTGCTCACTTCTTCTTGGCGATTAATGTTAGCCACTTCCGAGATGAAGACGCCTTCAAAGGCGTTATTGACTCACTGTCATCCGACATACGAAATTCAAAACCAGCTCCAGGCACTGAGCGAATGATGACTCCAGGCGAACCTGACTGGTCAATCAAGCAGGATAATGCAGGTCAAGTCAAAGTCGCTGAAAGTATTCTTGAGCAACTCAAACAAACTGCCAGCGGCCTAGGCTTGGGCACATTATTTAACCGTAAACAATAAATCAATCTAAACCAGAGGAATTTAATCATGGCTAAACAACAAGTAACTACCGGTAACCTACGCGAACCTAACGGTCATTTTTCTCAAGCGACTACCATCGAAGCTCAAGGAAAACTGGTGTTCATCTCTGGTATGACTGCCCGTAAACCTGACGGCACTATCGCTGCTCTCGGTGATGTAAAAGGGCAAACTCGCCAGGTCTGTGAAAACCTTAAGAACGCTGTGGAAGCAGCAGGCGGTACTCTGGCTGATATCTGCCGGGTTGACGTTTTCGTTCGCAATATGGAACACTTTGAGAAAATTCATGAAGTCCGTCGTGAATATTTCCAAGTTCCACTACCAGCATCAACCATGGTTGAAATCTGCAAGATGTCCTCTCCAGACTACTTAATTGAAATTAATGCGATTGCTGTTTTACCAAACGCTTAATCGTTAAAGTCTTAGGGGGAATCTAATGCGTTTAGCAACTGTTAGCTATAAAGGCGAAGAGAAAATAGCTGTCATTTCGGGCCATGGTGACAGTGCAGGGCCAAATACTGCTTGTCACATGCTACCGGAGCAATTCGGCGACATGGTTGACATCATCAGTGCTGGTGATGAAATTTTTTCTCAGATCAAAGGCTGGATTGAAAATAATCAAGCCTCTGCGGTCGCTTTCGAACAGCTTGAATTGCTCGAACCTATCCGTCGTTATCGCCGCGATATTCTGTGCACGGGCTGGAATTATTTGTTGCACTTTGAAGAGAGTAAAGACAAGCGTGAAGGACAGGATGTTGATCTGCCCAACGCCCCGACCTTCTTCACCAAAGCGCCTTCAGTTGCTATCGGAGCCAACGCACCGATTGCCTTTGACCCGAGAATATCGGCCAAGTGGGATTACGAAGCTGAATTAGTCATCATCATCGGTGATGAGTGCCGCAGTGTGAATGTTGAAGACGCTATGGACTATGTCTGGGGTTACAGCATGGCAAATGATGTCTCTCAACGTGATTTGCAGCGGCGTCACGGAGCACAGTGGTTAAAAGGAAAGAGTATCGACGACACGATGCCCTTTGGGCCCTGGATTACGACAGCGGACTCAGTCAACCCGGAAGATGTCTGGATTGAATGTTATGTGAACGGCGAACAGCGTCAACGCGCCAGCGTTAAGCAAATGTATTTTAACATTGCGCAATTAATCGCTGAACTATCTTTTGGTATGACGTTGTATCCTGGTGATATTGTATTAACGGGGACACCAGCCGGTATAGGTAACGCCATGGAACCACCTGTTTACTTAAAACAAGGTGACGAAGTGGAAGTGAAAGGTACGGGTATTGGCGTATTGAAAAATGTAATGAAAAGTCAGGATTTGTTCGGCAACAGCAGCGTAATCATCCCGAATACGACTGCTTCCAAATAATACTGGCCGCGCCGCCAAGTGTTTACCCATAAATCATCAAGCGCACTGGAGATCTGAAATGAAAGTTAAATTTGATGCAAGTGGCGATGTTATCGTCATCACCGGCGGTGCAAACGGCATTTGCCGCGCACTGGCAATCGCCAGCAGTCGTGCTGGTGCGTCCGTGAGCATCCTGGATATCGATGTCGAAAATGGCGAAGCATTGGCCAAAGAGTATGATGGCATCGAATTCCATCAAGTTGACGTTTCTGATCGTGATCAGGTTTTCCAGATAATTAACGATATCGAGCAACGTCATGGCAAGGTGGACGGCTTGGTTTGTGGCGCCGCAATTCAGCCTCGACTGAATGCCGACGATACCGACCCTGCCCTTTGGCGAAAAATCATGGATGTCAACGTGCACGGTGTTATGTGGGTTTATCAAGCCGTTGCGAAAGGCATGAAGGAGAGAAAACGTGGCAGTATCATCGCCTTCTCATCGGGCCTTTCTTTGACTGGCTGGCCAAAGGCGGCCGGTTACGCTTCAACTAAAGGCGCACTTAACGCTTTTGTTAAATCCGTGGCAAAAGAAGTAGCAGAATCACGCGTCAAGTTCAACCTGATATCGCCTGGTGTTATTGACACACCGCAGTACCGTGCCGCGAATGAAGGTAATGATAACGATCACTGGAAAGGTAACCTAGGCGTTGGTGGCCCTGAGGATGTGGTCGGCCCGCTCTTGTTCCTGCTCTCAGATGCGGCGAGCATGACTTCTGGAACCGTAAGTCGCGATTTCGCTTACCCGCTTAGCCCTGAGAATTCAATCGATGACTTTATAAACTGATAGCGCGTGTATTAATCACAGAGATGAGAAATTGATATGACTGATAAGTACAAATTAATCACAGATAAACCCATACTTTTAGTTGGTGGTGGCCCGGTAGGTTTGATGACTGCTTTAGGTCTAAGCAGAATGGGTATTCCAGTAAAATTGTTTGAAGATGACGGCACGTTTTCATCTGACACTAAAGCAGGAACAACCCTAACACGTACGCTGGAAATCTCTCGTCGCTACGGCGGTGTTGAAAGAATCCTATCTAATGCACTGCGCGTAGGTGAAATTGGTGAGATTGATCGGGTTTCTGGCACAACCTCCTACATTAATAACGCTATTCTTGCTGATGACACCCGCTTTCCTTACGTCATCAACTTACCCCAACATCTTCTTGAGCCTTTACTGGCTGAAGAACTCTATACTCGTGATTGCTGTGAAATTTTCATGAATCACAAGTGCGTGAGCTTCGAACAAAATGAAGATGGTGTTTCAGCAACATTTGACACACCCGATGGTCAGGTTGTCCATGAGGGCTGTTACCTGATCGCCTGCGATGGCAGTCGTTCAATGATTCGCAACAATCTTGGAATCAAGGTTGATGGTCATACACTTGATGTTCGTTATATGTTGATCGACTTTAAAGTGGATTTGGATGTTAAAAACTTCCGAGACTTCCCTTACCTCTGTTACCACCGTGATGAAAGCGAGTGGATGATTAGTATTCGCCATCCTCACTGCTGGCGTTTCCTGTATCCGAACAAAACCACGGAAGACGAACCGACTCAAGAAGAGTTAGAGGCGAAAGTTCGCAAGTTTATTGGCGATGTGGATGAAGTTGAAATGCTTAACTACATTTCCTACCACGTCCATCACCGCGTAGCAGAAAAATTCCGCCACAAACGAGTATTTCTGGTGGGCGACTCAGCTCACTTAGTGACACCAATGTGGGCACTGGGAATGAACACTGGTATGCTGGACGCTAGTAACTTGCCTTGGCGTTTGGCCTGGGTATTACGAGGCTGGGCACCAGAGAGCTTACTGGATGGTTATGATACTGAACAACGTCCTGTGGCTGTTCGTGGTTCAGGTGAAATGGCCGAAGCCGCCCGAAAATATATGGAGGGTCAAGGCGAGGAAGTTGTCTCAATAAGTGATGGTGAATGGGGGCGCGCCTATACTCGTACACTGCTGGGTGTTCGTCTTGATGTTGATAACTCTGGTAACTGGTCCATGGTTAAAACAGGGGAGACACCTGACGCCTTAACACCAGGTGATCGCTTACCGGACTATTCTGTCGCCGGGCCTACTGGTTCGCCCATGCGTTTACATGACGTCATCGATGGCAAATTTACAGCGCTTTACTTAACTGACTCCAGACGTAAGCCAAACATTCCGGCAAATGACAAAGAATCCTTACAGCACATTGTTGTTTCCCGTTATGACGCACCATTAGATTCAGGCCTCCGTGAGCAGGCGCTACTAGATGTCGGTGATGCTTTCTTGAATCGCGCTGGGTGTGAATTGGGCACACTTATTTTGGTTCGTCCTGACGAGCACATCGCTGCAATTGTTCCATTTGATGAGAACACTTCTGCAGAAGTGTTGTATAAACAAATTACTGGCGCAAGTGAAATTAGTTAAACCCAGCTCGCCAAACAAATGCTTGGCGGCGTTCCGATTCACTTGCTGAACCAACAACAGTAAAAGAATTTGATAGTTCCATTATTTTGAGGAATCACTAATGACTAGAGTAATTGCAACCGGCCTGAGTGGTTACGGCTTAGAAGTCCCAAATATAAAACAAGCTGAAGATTTTTATGTTGCATTTGGTTTAGATGCCAGCTATGAAAATGAAACATTATTACTAGGCTCTCCCGGTTTAAACCGCCCTGAAGTTATCTGCGCAAAAGGTGAGGTAAAGAAGCTGCACCACGTATCATTTTTCACGCCCGCTGAGACCTTAGATGAATTTGAAACCAAATTAAAATCAACCGGATTGGATGTTCAACGCGACGCTCCGGAAGGATGGCATCGCCCAGGCCTATGGTTTAAAGACCCTTGGGGTACATGGATTAACCTTACGCCCGCAGAGCCGACCAAACCAATAGGTGATGAGCCGTATGCGATTAACTCTTGCCAGCACATCAATCGTGTTGATGAAGCTTTGTTCCTAGATATGAAGCGTGATCGCAAACCGCGTCGAATCGGTCATATGCTGATCTTTACTCAGGACTATGAAAAAGCAGAGCAGTGGTTTGTTGATGTACTAGGCCTGCAAGTGACGGATCGCGCGAAAGGTAAAGTATCTTTTATGGGCTGTGTCGACGGCGTTTCCGATCACCACTGCTTCGGTATTATCAATGGCACGCACCGTGGCTTCCAACACTCAAGTTTCGAGGTTGACTCTATAGATGATATCGGCTTTAACACTTGGCGAGCCCGTGAAGCCGGTTATGGTGATGGCTTTGGCCCAGGTCGTCATGCGTTGGCCTCTAACCTTTTCCATTACGTAAAAGACCCCTGGGGAAGCTGGGCTGAGTATTACGCCGATATGGATAAAATAACCGAGAAGTGGGAATGCCGCGATCACGAGCAGTTACCTTATGCTTGGGGCCCTGAGTGGTCACCAGAGTTTTGGGGCGGTGAAATGAACGCTAACCTGGAGCCAGCTGAATAACCATGTGTAGTGAAACTGCCAAAAAAGGGCCAACCAACATCGCCTTGGATGTTCATGCGCATTTAATTCCTGTGGGTCACGAGCCTTTTCCGCTTTTTTCCGGCGTTGACTGGCAAGACGGTAAACTAACGATTGATGGGCATACCGTTGGTCTGAAAAAAATCTACGATGTTGAAGCGCTTACATCGTGGATGACCGAATACTCGGTAGAAGAGGCCTATGTTTCTTTACCCCCACCTGTTTACCGTCAAGAGTTAAACGAAGCGGATTCCCGGCAATGGTTTGGCTATCTAAATGAGCAACTATTGGCTCAATGTGAATTGCACAATAGTAAACTGAAGGCTTTACCTCACTTGCCGTTGGAACACCCACAACTAGCGCTCGAAATTGCTCGGGAATATGGCAACAAAGGTATACCTGGCTTTGCATTAGCGGCTGGTGGGCCAAATACTCCCGTTTATTCGGCTGATGAACTTGATGCGGTCTGGGAAGAGCTTAACAAGCAAGAGGCATTTGTACTTATCCATCCGGGTAGTTGCTGTGATGGTCGCCTGGAGGCTTTCTACTTAAGCAATTTGGTCGGTAACCCCTATGAAACCGGTGTAGCCGTCTCACACCTGATCTTCAAAGGCATTCCATCACAACATCCCAACATTAAATTCTGCCTTGTGCATGGTGGAGGTGTTGTACCGATGCTTTTTGGCCGCTGGTGTCAGGGCTTTGAGACCAACCGTCCTGGGGTTGACAGCAGTCTTGAAACACCAGACAAAGCGATTAAACGTTTCTATATGGATTGCATTACCCACAGTGCTGACGCCGTAGAATTAACGGCTAAAACAATTGGCCAGGAAAGGATAATGTTCGGATCGGATTGGCCCTTTCCGATGGGCTTTGTTAAACCCACACAGGATATGGCTGAATTCCCCGAAGAGTTGAAACTGGCAATCTGTAACAACCGCCCAGATCAAAAGGTTTAACGTCAATGATGATCATACGATTTCTAAACGCCCTATTTATGTCACTTTTGATGGCAACCTTAATGACCCTGGTGATTACCGCCGTTAATACAGGTCTTGACAGCGGTCTTATAAAGCGCTGGATAAGTGCATGGTTCATTGCATGGCCGATTGCTTTCACCATTGCCTTTACCTTCGGAGAATTAGTGCGTAATTTATCAAAATGTATTTACAAAAAATTTCGAACTTAGTAATCCGATCAACCACTTTTCAAACCTTGGGATGAAAACCAAAAAAACATTACATTCCGAATAATATCTATCCTCACTGCTGGTCCTCTGATCTG
>MDTF01010456.1_pt1 | contig 10371 bp, 9 predicted proteins | sample 811191 | NCBI WGS metagenome assembly MDTF01 (sample SAMN05326649, study PRJNA326480) | marine metagenome | isolation source: seawater | place: Southern Ocean | collected 2011
GATCCAGTTACTGATGAGATTGAAGATGGCGCTAGAGCGGCTATAACTGAAGAAGCTATTTCTCTTGTTGTGTTTAATGAAGCGAAAAGAAAAGACTTCTTCATTGATGAAAAGAAAGTTAATCCTCAAATCTTGAGATTTATTCAAGGAATGGTTAAGCCATTTGAGGTTAGAGTTAGATCTGAGGAAGAGTGGGAGATAGCCATTATCGAAGGGTACCGATTGTTTAGGCTACTGGTTGAGAACAATGGAGGACGAATAAAATTTGATTCGGTAAATAAAAGAATAGAGTTTCTAGGTGAAGCGGCATAAGCTTTGAAGGATTCTCGGATTTTAAGTCAGCATCATAGCTGGCTTTTTTAATTGTAAAAAATTGATAGAAATAGTTGTTAAGAAGGGGAAACCAAAAAAATCCGTTGTATTCGATACATATTGGAAATTTGCGGCTGAAAGACAAAGAATTTTTTTTAATCGAATAGAAGGGAAGGCTGAACCTTGGACAAATGATGAGATATTACATAAACATAAATTCACGAATACTTATCGGGCTTCGGATAGAGTAAGCCAGTTCTTAATACGTGAGGTTATTTATGGTGTAGACTTTTCACCTAAGGATGTTTTCTTTAGAATTATCTTGTTTAAGACTTTCAATAAAATCGAAACTTGGCAACACCTTGAGAAAAGACTAGGAAGAATTAACCTTGAAACTTATAGTTTTAAGAAATACTCTAGAATCCTAGATGAACTTATAATAGCGGGAAAGTCAATTTATTCCGGAGCATATATAATGACATCAGGGAAGAGTGCATTTGGTCATTCAAAAAAGTATAAGAATCACTTGAAGCTAATCGAATTTATGATGTCAACTGATTTGCCTAATAAAGTAATGAGTTCGAAAAGCATGAAAGATTTATTTGACCTTCTTAAAGAATATCCGACTTTAGGTAATTTCTTAGCTTATCAATACTGCATTGATTTAAACTATAGCGAGCTCACGGACTTCAGTGAAATGGATTTTGTAGTGCCAGGACCAGGGGCAAAGGATGGTATAAAAAAATGTTTCACGGACGTAAATGGTTACTCTGAAAGTGACATAATTAAATACATGTGTGATATTCAGCAAAGGGAATTTGATCGATTAGAAATTGATTTTCAGAGCTTATGGGGCAGACCGCTTCAATTAATTGATGCTCAAAATTTATTCTGTGAGGTGGATAAATATTCTAGAGTTGTTCATCCGAGCATTCAAGGTATATCTGGAAGAACTAGAATAAAGCAAGTTTTTAAAAAGAGTGAAGAAAAAATCAGTTTTTGGTACCCTCCAAAATGGGGGATAAATGACTTGATCTTATAATTTTTCTAAAATAACATAAGCCGTTGACTGTTTAATTGTATGTGAAAGACTAATGTGTATTGTAGTTATACCTTGTTCATTGGCAAAGATTTTTAGTTCACCACGTAAATTAACGTAAGGTGAGCCTGTTTCAGATTTCAAAATTTCAATTTCTTTCATTGATATGCCATCATGAAGACCAATACCAAGAGCTTTTAACGTAGCTTCTTTAGCAGCAAATCGTCCGGCTAAAAAAGAGGTATTCTTCAGATCATTAAATAAATCGATTTCTTTCGAAGTGAATGTTCTGTTAAGGAATCTTTCGTCCTTTGCCCAATTCAGCATCTCAACAACGCTATGGTCTACAATATCACACCCAAGACCAAATATCATAAAACGAACGCTTTTAAATTCATTCCATCATAAATTGACTGAGCCTCTGTCTTTGATATATTATCTAAATGCTCCACACCGACATAACAATTAAACCTAACGAGCTCAAGGTTTGCTTCCTTCGCTACAAATTTCCCAAGATTAATTAGACCAAGCCAGTTACCATATGCTCTTTTATAAAAATACTGTATTGCATAGAAACTATTCATCACCAGTCCATTGTCCTTGGTTTTATAAAAAGTTATATGTTGTAGACAAGGGAAGCCTTGATAAACATTATTGGTATGATCAATGTGTGGATTAAATACAGATGCTTGTAATTTGGAACGCCTCTTAACTTTCGAATCGTCTAAAAGGGATGAAATAATAATCTCAAGTTGATTAACATTTTTAACTGCTCCATCATAAGAAATTAAGCGTCCGAAATAAGTGCCCTTACTGTTGCTTTTAACAATCTTCTTTATTCTAGGCAAATTCTTTAAGTACTCGAGATACAATAACTCTCTGTCATTCCCACAAAATCTATACAAAGATTCTGGAAATATGGTTTCTGAAACTGTTTGAATTGACGATAGTTTATTTGAATTTAACCCTCTATCAACAGCGCCTCGTATTTGATAGGATTCTCTATAGTCGGTAAGACTTAAGATGAGAGGGCTAATTTCTTTTCCAGGGTTATCAATTATATGTTTAAGCACCCTAGCCCAGGCAACAGAAAGATTTATGTCTTCAATTAATAAAGGATCTGTCATAATTTCATTATTCAATGTGTCTATAATTAGCAATTCCAGAGAAATCTACGGGTTCAATCTTTAAAATAGACGACTTTTTTGTCGTTGTAGAGTATAATTCAGAAATGCCTACAGCCTGAGCAGAGTAAATTGAGAATTTTTCTGATTGCTCTACAAGTATTAAGTATTTGTTATTAATTTTCACACTACCATTGAAGATTATGTAGTCGGATAAAGCAATCTCAATAATTGGTGGAAGAAAACCCAATGGAAAATACTTATAGTGTGCTGTATCCAATTCTTTTGAAAATTCTTTGACGAAGATCTTTTTAGGTGAGTATTTTAGAAGTTCGGTAGCTTTCGAAAAGTTAATTATGTTATTGGCGCGACAATGGTAAACCAACGTGTTATAACCTACACCGAAAGTTGAGCTAATAGCATAAAATTGCTCGGGAGTAGAATATTGTGGATTCCATCTTCTTTTTCGGAACTCAGAAAAAACACCAGCAATTGGCATTAATAAATATCCAGCAAATGAATTCACCAACAACTCTTCCTCGTCTTGTTCAGGTGTATATTGATTGGTGTGAGTTAATGCGTCAATTTTAGAACCATGAGAGTATGTATGATGCCCAAGTTCATGTGCACATGTAAAAACACGCCTTGGTATAGGTCTTTCATTTGATAAGAGAATTGTAGAGTTGTTCTTCTTATCAGATTGAACGTACAACCCTTCCATATTTATCGGCACAATGCGAACTGTTACATTCAAAGCCTCACAGGTGTCATAAATGTTAATGGGGGAAAACATATTCACCCCAAGCTTCAAGCGAACTTTCTCAGCAGATTTAATAGCACTCTGATGTAGTGGGTTCATAATTATTTTGGAAGAATTTTCATTAACTCAATGAGTTTTTTAATCTGATCTTCATCGAGTTTTTCAAGTTCACGAGCGGCAAACTTGAAATTAGCGCCTTCGGTTTCTGTTTCTTCAAGAAGTAGCCAAGATGAATCAACTCTATAAAGATTAGCAAACTCGATTATTTCTTCAGCACTTACCTTTCTTCTTCCTGCTTCTATTTCAGAAATTGTAGGCCTTTGTATCTTTAAAATAATGGCAGATTGCTCTTGAGAAAGGCCAGCTTGAATTCTTGCTTCTTTTAGCCTTTTCGCAATTTTCTCTCTCTTTGATTCCATTTTTAATCTATTATGTCAACCAATTTATTTGCTGCTTCTGTTATGGACAGTTGCTTTCTGGTCGATTTCTCGAAAAATATGTAGCAGTTGTCAGGGATATTAATATCTAAGGCTACCTCAAGTCTTGTCATGACCGATATAAGAATTTGACTAGTAAGCCCTTCATTATATGGTCTAGTATTTCTTGTAATGGTAGTATCGAGCCCAAGTCCCTTGCTGACTTCTTCAATAATTACTCGCAAATGTCCTTCAACTAATTTTGTATCTAACTTCATAGTGTGTATGGTTAGATTACGAATATAGTAAGAAAATATTACACACGTAAGCATTTCTTACATTTATTGTAAGAATTTAAGTAAACAGGCTGCTAAGCTCCAACGCCCTTGGGTTTGAGATACAAAGAAAAAATACAACGCATCATTTAATAGTTCATCAATGACTGACAAATTGAGTAGTACGCCTTTCACATCCTATTAACAGCAAACTCACTGCATAACAAGAAAATAGAATAGGGCATATAACATAATCATCCGCAAGAACTGACAACTCTCGAATATCAACATCCAAAACATCTGTGATCATTATCAGATCAGTCAAGTGTGGCTGTGATTTGTTGTTGTAAAAGAAGTAACCGTAGTAGTACTTTTCAAATGCTTAGTTAGTTCTTTTTGCATCAAAGCAAAATGAAAATAACACCAATAAGAAATTTGACAACCGCTGAATACAGAAATCTAATTCCGTCAAATTTCTCCTTGAAATCCTAATCCCTGAGAAACGTAATAAAATGAAGTTCCTGACCACCCGTATATAATAACTCGATCATAATCGCGTATTTTTTTCATTCCTTTACCTAACACATAAACGAATATAATTAATATTATGTTAATTAGGATTTTCTAAAAGAAAGGGAGCTGTTTAAAACTCCCTGTTCTCTATGTTTCTAATTACTCGCCTAAAACTTTGGTTTTCATTTCTGAGTATTTTTCAGATTGTCCAGTTTTACCGTACAACTCCATCAAAGTTTTCATTACGGTTTTGTTATCTGGCTCTATTGATAAAGCTGTTTCTAATGGTCCAATTGCTTGGTTAAACAAAGCATCACGTTCTTTTTTCAAGATATCGTATTGCTTTTGGTCGTTAATATCCAAGTTGTTCATTTTCTCTTGAACTTCACCACTGGCATTTACATACATCGCACCAAGGTTATAGTTCGCGTCAAAATTCTTAGGATCAATTTCAACTGCTTTTTTGTAATCTGCTTCTGCTAAATCTTTTTGTCCAGCTTGGTCGTATAAAGTTCCACGAGCAAATAACAACGTTGTATTTGTTGGATCCCCAGCAATTGCTTCTGTCAAGTTAGTAATCGCTTGATCACGTTTGCTTGGATCTTTCAAATACAAGTTAGTTTCTAACAACAACAAGTTTTTGTCACCAGGAAACTTCGCTTTACCTTCTTGAATGGTTTCCATAGCAGCATCTGTGTTCTCTAATTGCAATTGTAAACTCGCAATTCTGTAGAACAAGTTAGAACTATCGTAACCTGTTTCTTTCACTTTGCTGTACATTTCAATAGCACGCTCAAAGTTTTCAGCTTGTTGAGCCATTGCACCAGCATTGTAATATGCTGTGGTATCTAATGCACCAAAGTGACCACGTACGTTAGCCGCTTTTTCAAAGTTAGTTGAAGCCGTTACAAAATCTTTACCGTTGTAAGCTGCAATAGCATTGTTGTAGTAAATATTCAACAATTGACTGTATTGTTTATCAATGTCGCTTTTACTTACACGCTTATTATTATCTACCAATTCATAAGCTTTTTCTAAAGCCTGTTGAGCTGTTTCAGCAGCACCATCTTTTAATCCAGCGTAATTAGGATTGTCTGAAATGGCCAACTGAATGTAAATCTCACCTCTATACAGGTGTGTTTTTGGATCATTCATGGTTTTTTCATGAACGGCTGCCTCATCAATAGCTTCTTTGGCTTTGTCAAAATCACCTTGCTCTTTGTAGTTATAGGCACTGGTAACTTTCATAGATTGAGCTTGCACTCCACCCATTATACTTAATCCAATAGCTACACTAAAAACAATTTTCTTCATATCTGTATGCTTATCTTTTTCGATTTGCGGACGAATTTAATTATTCTTCCCCTCCTTCTGGTGCAGAATCTGTGCCAATTTCTCCAGCACCCTCCTCGCCTTCTTCACCTTCAACCTCTTCTTCTTCATCAGAATGAGGAACTTTGGCTACTGCAGCAATTTCATCTTTACCTTTCAGAGAAATTAAACGAACACCTTGTGTTGCACGACCCATAACGCGTAATTGCGCTACTTCCATACGTAAGGTAATTCCGTTTTTATTGATGATCATTAAATCATCATCGTCTGTAACAGATTTGATAGCAATAAGTTCACCCGTTTTATCAGTGATATTCATGGTTTTAACCCCTTTACCACCACGGTTGGTAATACGGTAATCGTCTAAATCAGTACGTTTTCCGTATCCTTTTTCACTTACTACCAATACTGAAGTACTGTTGTCTTCAGCATCAATGCAAATCATACCTACTACTTCATCTTTGTCGTGTGCTAGCGTAATACCACGAACACCAGAAGAATTACGTCCCATTGAACGTACTTTTTCTTCGTGGAAACGGATAGCTCTACCACTTCTCAAGGCCATAACTACGTAGCAGTTACCGTTGGTCAATTTCGCTTCTAACAATTCGTCTTCTTCACGAATGTTAACCGCAATAATACCGTTGGTTCTCGGTCTTGAATAAGCTTCTAAGCTCGTTTTCTTGATGGTACCGTTTTTAGTACACATCGTGATGAAGTTGTTTTGAACGTATTCCGTATCGGTTAGATCTTCAACGTGGATGTAAGTAATTACCTTATCATCTTGCTCGATGTTGATCATGTTTTGGATTGCTCTACCCTTCGACTGTTTGGTTCCTTCCGGAATTTCGAAGACGCGCATCCAGTAACATCTACCTTTTTGCGTGAATACCAATAAGTAGTTGTGTGTAGAAGCTACAAATAGGTTTTCGATGAAGTCGGAGTCACGTGTTGATGATCCTCTACTTCCACGTCCACCGCGAGCTTGTGTTTTGTACTCGTTCAACGAAGTACGTTTGATGTATCCCAAGTGAGAAATAGTAACAACTACCTCTTCATTTGGAATCATATCTTCAATGCGGAAATCAGCAGAAGCGTACACAATTTCGGTTCTTCTTTCGTCACCGTATTTGTCTTTTACTTCAACCAATTCTTCTTTGATGATGTCCATTCGCAAACCTTCATCAGCCAATACTGACTCTAAATGCTCAATGGTTTTCATCAACTCAGCATATTCTTCTTTAATCTTATCTCTTTCCAGTCCGGTTAAACGCTGTAAACGCATTTCCAGAATGGCTTTCGCTTGAATTTCAGAAAGTCCAAAGCGACTCATCAAACCTTCACGAGCTTCATCACCCGTTTGTGATCCACGAATCAATGCGATTACTTCATCTAAGTTATCTAAGGCAATTAAATAACCTTCTAAGATGTGTGCACGCTCTTTGGCTTTGCGTAATTCATATTGCGTTCTGCGCGTTACCACTTCGTGACGATGTTCCACAAAGTGATGAATCAATTCTTTCAAGTTTAACGTGAAAGGACGACCATTAACCAACGCAACGTTATTAACTGAGAATGAAGTTTGTAGCTGTGTGTGTTTGAATAAGTTGTTCAATACAACATTCGCGATAGCATCGCGCTTCAATTCATACACAATGCGCATCCCTTTACGATCCGACTCATCGCGGATATCAGAGATACCTTCAATCTTTTTATCGTTTACCAACTCAGCCGTCTTGATAATCATTTCGGCTTTGTTTACTTGGTATGGGATTTCAGTCACAATAATTCGAGTACGACCTGAAACTTCATCATCTTCAATTTCAGCTTTCGCTCGAATAACTACTCTACCTCTCCCCGTTTCAAATGCTTGGCGAACACCATCAATACCATAAATAACTCCACCCGTTGGGAAATCAGGAGCTTTTACGTATTGCATCAAACCTTCAACATCAATGTCGCGGTTATCAATGTAAGCTATGGTAGCATTTACAACTTCTGTTAAGTTGTGAGGCGCCATATTGGTTGCCATACCTACGGCAATACCACTAGCACCATTAACAAGGAGTTGTGGTATTTTAGAAGGAAGAACCGTTGGCTCTTTCAAAGAGTCGTCAAAGTTGTTTACGAAATCAACCGTTTCTTTGTCGATATCGCCCAACATCTCTTCAGAAACCTTGCGTAAACGAGCCTCAGTATAACGCATTGCTGCGGGGCTATCACCATCTACAGAACCAAAGTTACCTTGACCATCAACCAATGGTACACGCAAACTCCATGTTTGAGCCATACGCACCATCGTATCGTATACTGATGAATCACCATGCGGGTGATACTTACCTAAAACTTCCCCAACAATACGGGCTGATTTCTTGTATGGACGGTTGGAGTATACACCCAAATCCATCATACCATATAATACCCTTCTGTGTACTGGTTTTAATCCATCGCGCACATCCGGAAGTGCCCTCGATACAATCACCGACATGGAATAGTCGATGTAGGCGGTCTTCATTTCCTCGTCAATATTAACGGGGATTATTCTTTCACCATCTGCCATATATGTCTTGTATTCAGTTTATTAGTTAGCTAGTAGGCTATACAGCACTACACACGCTATGCAAATGTCGAAAGTAAGCAAACGTTTTGTCCCAGAACTGTTGATAACTTGCCCTTTTTCAAACAAAACCGTGTTGATAAAAACGCGTGTTTTGAAATAGGATTGCCGTTTATTGGAATCTACTTTTGAATCTATCGGGAATTCACTAAATTGAACCGCAAGCAGAACGAAATAGATGTTTTTGCGTTGTAGTTAAAGAACAGAAAGGAGACACTTAATGGAAACCAATTTTTCTCCCCGAGTAAAAGACGTTATTTCCTTCAGTCGCGAAGAAGCTTTGCGATTGGGGCACGATTATATTGGAACGGAACACTTTCTTCTCGGAATCATTCGTGAAGGTCAGGGTGTTGCCATCCAGATTCTCAAAAACTTAAATGTTGATTTGATGGAGCTGCGCAAGCTTATTGAGCAATCTATTAAGGTTGAGAATCCGCATAAAGTCACATCAAACTTGGGAAATATTCCATTGGTGAAACAGGCTGAAAAAACGCTGAAAATCACTTATTTGGAAGCTAAGATGTTTAAAAGCCATGTGATTGGCACCGAACATCTTTTACTAAGTATTTTAAAAGATGAGAACAACGTAGCTAGCAGAGCTATGTTTAATTTTAATGTAGATTACGAACTTGTGAAAAACGAACTGGAACATATGTTAAGTCACGATGATTACACTGAAAGTGGCCCCAAAGCAGAAATCCCGGGGACTGACGATGAAGACGATCGCGGATCTGCATTTGGAGGTGGAAGCGGTTCATCTGCCGGAGGTGGCAGCGGAATGCGCAAGGGAGACACAAAATCTAAAACTCCTGTATTAGACAATTTTGGCCGTGATTTAACCAAATTGGCCGAAGACGATAAACTAGACCCTATTGTTGGTCGTGAAAAAGAAATCGAACGCGTATCTCAAATTTTGAGTCGTAGAAAGAAAAACAACCCTATTCTAATTGGTGAACCTGGTGTTGGTAAATCTGCGATTGCTGAAGGTTTGGCATTGCGTATCGTTCAAAAGAAAGTATCTCGCGTTTTATTCAATAAACGTGTAGTCACACTAGATTTAGCTAGCCTTGTTGCTGGTACCAAATACCGCGGACAGTTTGAAGAACGCATGAAAGCGGTAATGAATGAATTGGAGAAATCTCCGGACGTAATCCTATTCATTGATGAGATCCATACTATTATAGGTGCAGGTGGTGCTTCTGGTAGTTTAGATGCCAGCAACATGTTTAAACCAGCATTGGCGCGTGGTGAGATTCAATGCATCGGTGCAACTACTTTGGATGAATACAGACAATACATCGAGAAAGACGGTGCATTGGAACGTAGATTCCAGAAAGTAATGGTAGAACCAACTTCTCCAGAAGAAACGGTTACTATCTTAAACAACATTAAAGAGAAATACGAGATTCACCACAACGTGGATTACACACCTGAAGCTATTGAAGCTTGTGTGAAATTAACAGATCGTTACATCTCAGATCGTCACTTGCCAGATAAGGCTATTGATGCTTTGGATGAAGCTGGGTCTCGTGTACACATTACCAATATCAAAGTTCCTAAAGAGATCATCGATATCGAGAAACAAATCGAAGATGTGAAGGAACAAAAGAATCAGGTAGTTCGCAGACAGAAATACGAAGAAGCAGCTCAATTGCGCGATCAGGAACGCAAGCTTTCTGAGCAATTGGAAACTGCTAAAAACAAGTGGGAAGAAGAAACCAAGTTACATCGCGAAACAGTTACTGAAGACAATGTAGCTGAAGTTGTAGCCATGATGACTGGAGTTCCTACTCAACGTATTGCTCAAAAAGAAGGTGAACGATTAATCAAAATGCGCGACCAATTAAAAGGTAGCGTAATTGGACAGGACGATGCGGTTGAAAAAGTGGTTAAAGCCATTCAACGTAACCGTGCTGGATTGAAAGATCCTAACAAACCAATTGGAACGTTCATATTCTTAGGCCCTACTGGTGTTGGTAAAAC
>MDTF01000428.1_pt1 | contig 10366 bp, 13 predicted proteins | sample 811191 | NCBI WGS metagenome assembly MDTF01 (sample SAMN05326649, study PRJNA326480) | marine metagenome | isolation source: seawater | place: Southern Ocean | collected 2011
ATAATTTAGAAAATATTTTAGATCTCTGCTTATCAGCTTTACCTTTTGAATGTTTTATACTTGCCCATTTTGAATGACCTGACATATATTTTTTTAAGTATTATTTAACTGACCTCCAGATATGTAACTTTCAATGCTATTTGCTAATCCTGTTTCTACATTACAATCAACAATTACACCACACAAAGTAGCTTCACCTATTGCAGGAAAATGTTTTGTCGATTTTTTTTTTAAAAATCTATTCAATGAATTTTCTTTATTCATGCCAATTACAGAGTCGTAGTCTCCACACATGCCCGCATCTGTCTGATAGCCAGTTCCATTGTTTAATATTCTAGCATCATTAGTTGGAATATGCGTGTGTGTTCCGACAACCAATGTTGCATTTCCATCAAAAAAATGACCAATTGCATTTTTTTCACTTGTAATTTCACCATGAAAATCAACTACTAGTAAATCATAATTCTGTTTTAATTTATGCTGTTTCATGAATTTTTCAGAAATTTCAAAAACATCTTCACATTTTTTCATAAAAACATTTCCCATTAGATTAAGAACTCCAACCTTAATATTTTCTTTAGTATTATAAACATGGAAACCCTTACCCGGTGAAGGTTCAAAAAGATTTTTTGGACGCAGTAATCTGTCTTCTTTTTCAATAAATTCCATTATTTCTTTTTGATCCCAAATATGATTTCCTGTAGTAATCACATCTACTCCACAATTAAAAAAATCATTACAAATTTGTTTTGTCAATCCAACACCTTGCTGTGCAGCATTCTCGCCATTAACAATTACAAAATCTATTTTTTTTGATTTTATTTCTTCTAAAAGATTGCTCATTAGCTTTGAGCATCCAGAAATTCCAACCACATCTCCTAAAAATAATATTCTCATTTTAAAATTTCTTTTTCTGTAATTATAAAGTCTAATCTCTTATCATGCTGGTTTGTTGGTATTTTTTTTAAATTTTGATATGAAAAAGCTAAACCAATTTTAATGACTTTTTTAATTTTTTCTATTTTTTCTATATAACGATCATAAAATCCACCACCATAACCCAATCTATTTAGATTGTTATCATAGCCAACCAGTGGAACCAATAAAATATCTGGATAAAATATTTTTGAAGAAATAGGTTCAGGTATACCATATTTGTTAATTTTTAATGGATCGGTATTTGACCATTTAAAAAAATCCATCTGGTTATTTTTACTTATAGTTGGCAATAAAATATTGTAATCTTTTTTTTCAAGTAACTTTAGGATATGAAGGTCATCAATTTCATAGTTGGAAGGATAATAACCACCTAGATTTTTATGATTATATTTCTTATTTTTTAAAAAAGAAAAAAATTTATCTAAATCAATTTTATATTTTTTATTAATATTTTTTTTTCTAGATTTCAGAATTTTACTTCTCATCTTGGATTTAATCACAAAGGTTATTGTGATATATTTTCTAATTTTGCCTTCTCAACAAAGTTAGATATTTCATCTGTAGCCTCTTCAATCAATTGTTCATATTTTTTTTGATTAGCTTCAATTTCATTTTTGAAATTTTGATGATTTTTATTTAATTCTTCAATCTCAGATTCTTTTTTATCCCTATAATCATAAACAAGTGATTTTAATTCTTTAAATTTATTTGACAAATTTTTTAATTCATTTTTTTTTTGGTCAATTTTTTTTTTTGTCTCATAATATTCATCCATAATTTTTACGGCGGTAATCAAAAGCAACTTATTTTCCCCAAGATTGCCCAGATCATTTTTTAAATCATTAAATTTTTGATTTATATGAATTAGTAATTCTTCAAGATGCTCCTCTTGACCATCCTCACATGACAATAAAAACTCTTTGTTGTTAAATTTAATGCTTATATTTGCCATTTATCAATCTCATCCAATAAAGTATCTGTTTCTTGATTTAATTCATCAATTTTTTCAGAAAATTCAGTTTGTTTTTTTTGTTCTAATTTTTCGTTGCTTTGGATTTCCTCAAGTTTTCTACTTAAACTAGCATGTTCACCTAACAAAGCTTTATATTTATTTTCAAGTTGAGATTTTTCAATTTCTAATTGATTTTTTTGAGTACTCAGATCTTCAATATTATTTTGCAAGTCAGGATTGCTGAGATCTAAATTTTTTAATTCAGTTAAAGCATTATTTAGTTTTTTTTCTTTTTCGTTTATAGAATTCATATATATATGTTTATATTATTAAATAGATTCTTCTTAGTCTAGTTAGGATATTTTTGAACAAAATACACAATGATTTAGCAAATTGCATTAGATTTCTTTCAATTGATGCTGTGCAAAAAGCAAATTCTGGTCATCCTGGTATGCCAATGGGAATGGCAGATGTGGTAACAGTTTTATTCAAGAATTTTCTTAAATTTAATCCCAAAAACCCTGATTGGTTAAATAGAGATCGATTTGTTTTATCAGCAGGTCATGGATCTATGCTACTTTACTCTTTGTTGCACTTAACTGGATACAAAAGTATTTCACTTAATAGTATAAAAAATTTTAGACAACTTAATTCAATATGCGCAGGACACCCAGAGTACCACCCAAAAACAGGTATAGAAACTACAACGGGACCACTTGGCCAGGGTATTGCAAACGCTGTTGGTTTTGCAATTGCTGAAGAAATTTTAAAAAAAAAAATAGGCAGGGAAATAATAAATCACAAAACCTATGTTTTAGCTGGAGATGGTTGCCTAATGGAAGGAATAAGTCATGAAGCAATGAGTTTAGCTGGTCATTTAAAATTAAAAAATTTAGTAATGCTTTTTGACAACAATTCAATATCAATAGATGGGCCAACTAATTTAGCTGTATCAGATAATTTTAAAAAAAGATTTGAAAGTTATGGCTGGGAATACATTCTTATTAATGGACATAACGAAAAAGAAATTTTTAAAGCTTTAAGAAAAGTCCAAAATGCAAAAAAACCTACAGTTATCTCTTGTAAAACTAAAATAGGTTATGGCTCACCTAATAAATCAGGCAAATCATCATCACATGGTAGCCCCTTAGGTGTTGAGGAGGTCAAGCTTGTTAGAAAGGCATTAAATTGGAGCAATAAACCATTTAAAATTCCAAATATAATCTTAAAAGAATGGAGAAAAATTGGTCAAAAAGGTGAACAACTTGAAAACAAATGGAACAAGATTTATAAAAAAAAGAAAAAAATAATAAATAAAGTTTTAAAAAATAATTTTTCAAAAGTAATAAAATTAGAAAAACAAGATGCTATTAAAGAAATAAAAAGTTTAGCTACAAGAAAATCTTCAGAGTTAGTTCTCAATTCTCTTACAAAAGAAAACAACACTTTAATAGGGGGTTCTGCTGATTTAGCTGGATCTAATAATACTAAAACAAAACACCAAAAAATTGCCAAACCTGGTGATTTTAATAGTGACTATATCCACTATGGTGTAAGAGAACATGCCATGAGTGGAATTATGAATGGTCTTGCTCTTCATAGTAATTTTATACCTTATGGTGGAACATTTTTAATATTTTCTGATTATTGCAAACCATCAATAAGACTATCGGCACTAATGCAGCAAAGAGTTATTTATGTTATGACGCATGACTCAATAGGTTTAGGAGAAGATGGCCCTACCCATCAACCAATTGAGCAACTATCTGGCTTAAGGTCAATTCCAAATTTAAACGTCTTTAGACCGGCAGATAGAATGGAAACTATTGAATGCTGGGAATTAGGATTAAAAAAATCAAAAACACCTAGTATTTTATCTTTAACACGACAAAATCTAAACCCAATTAGAAAAGAGTATTCAAATACGAATAAATGTTCTTTTGGTGCCTATGAGGTTTTGAGAACTAATAAAAAAATCAACTTAACCATACTTGCAAGTGGTTCAGAGGTAAATTTAGCAATTGAGACTAGCCATAAATTGGCCAAAGACAAAATATACTCTAAGGTTATATCTGTGCCATGCCAAGATCTTTTTGACGAACAGTCAAAGCAATATAGGAAAAAAATTCTCGATGAAACTAGAATCAAAATATCTATTGAAGCTGCATCAACTGATTGTTGGAAAAAGTATATTGGTGTTGATGGTTTAGCTTTTGGAATAGATACTTTTGGTAAAAGTGCGCCTTACAAGGAAATTTATAAACACTTTGGATTAACGTCTGAAAATATTGCTAAAAAAACTAAAAACTTATTAAAGAACTGAATATGACAATAAAAGTAGGAATTAACGGAATGGGGAGAATTGGTCGAATGGTAATTCGTGCAATTATTGAAAACAACAACAGTAGTATAGAAATCAAACATATCAATAACCGTTCAAATTCTGAAATGAGCTGTGCTTTAATGAAATACGACTCTATTCATGGAAAGTTTAATGCAAACTTAAATTTTGATGAAAATCATCTTATTATTAATAAAAATAAAATTACATTTTCACAAGAATCAAAAATTGAAGACATAGATTGGAAAAAATTTGATGTTGATTATGTTTTTGAATGCACTGGAAAATTTAATTCTAAAGAAAAGCTATTAGCTCATATAAAAAATGGTGCAAAAAAAGTAATTGTGTCCGCGCCATGTAAAAATGCAGATAAAACAATTGTATTTGGAGTTAACGAAAATATTCTTTCAAAAGATGACCAAATAGTTTCTGCTGCATCATGCACCACTAATTGCTTGGCGCCTGTAGCTAATGTGTTAAATAAAAATTTTGAAATTGAAAAGGGTTTTATGACTACAATCCATGCGTTTACAAGTGATCAAAGAATTTTAGATAATTCTCATAAAGACCCTAGAAGAGCAAGATCGGCAAGCCAATCCATAGTTCCAACTTCCACAGGTGCCTCAAAAGCTATAGGTGAAATTATTCCTTCTTTAAAAGGTAAATTAGAAGGTATTGCTATGAGAGTGCCAACTCCAAATGTATCACTTATTGAATTAGTTTTTTGTACAAAAAAAGAAGTTACCAAAAACTCAATCAATGATGCTTTTAAATTAGCTTCAGAAAATCAATCAAAAAAAATATTAGAAATAACTTCTGAAAAACTAGTATCAATTGACTTTAATCACAATTCAGCCTCTGCAATCATCGACTCCTCTCTAACCAATGTAGTGGGGGGAAGTATGGGAAAGATTTCAGCTTGGTATGACAATGAGTGGGGTTTTTCAAATAGAATGTGTGATATAGTAGAGCATATACACAAAATCTCTTAATGAGAAGCATCAAAGATGAGACAAATCTAAGTGAAAAAAAAATATTATTAAGACTAGATCTAAATGTTCCTTTGAATAATGGAAAAATTACTGACTCAACAAGAATTGATAAAATTCTTCCTACTTTAAATTTTTTATTAAAAAAAAATTCTAAAATTATAATTTTATCTCATGTGGGAAGACCAAAGGGTAAGGTTGTAGATGGGCTTTCTCTTAAACCAATCTGTGAAGACTTAAGAAATAAACTAAAAGAAAATGTAAAACTTATTACAAAAAATATAAAGGAAATAAATAATAAAGATTTATTTACTGAAACTAATGAAAAAATTGTGATGTTAGAAAATATTAGGTTTTATCATGAGGAAGAAAAAAATGATCATGAGTTTGGAAAACATTTGGCTAGCCTGGCTGATATTTATGTGAATGATGCATTCTCATGCTCACATAGAGCTCATACATCAATTTACGAAATATCAAAATTTTTACCTTCTTATTCTGGTTTGCAACTTGATTTAGAAATAGATGCATTGACAAAAATTACATCTGAAATTAAAAAACCTATAACTTGTATAATTGGTGGTTCTAAAGTTTCGACCAAAATTAATATTATAAAAAATTTAATCCCAAGATTTGATAATATTATTATTGTTGGTGGAATGGCTAACAACTTAATAAAATATATGGGGCATAATATTGGAAAATCTTTACAAGAAGAAAATACAAATAAGATAATTAAAGAAATTTTTTCACAATCAAAAAAACATGGGTGCAAGATACTGTATCCTGAAGATGTTGTTGTCGCAAAAGATTTGAATGGATCTCCCCAAACTAAAGAGCTAAATGAAATTGTATCAGATGACATAATTTTAGACATTGGCTCTAAAACAATAAAAAAAATTGGAAATCTTATTGATCAAAGCAATACTATCTTATGGAATGGTCCTGCTGGGTATTTTGAGAATCCAAAATTTGCTAATGGTAGCATAAATATTGCTAAGAAGATTATTGAAAATAATATAGATAATAAAATTTATTCAGTTGTGGGAGGGGGCGATACAGTGTCATTAATAAATAGTTTAAATGCAATTGATAATTTTAATTTTGTTTCAACTGCTGGTGGCGCTTTTTTGGAATATCTTGAAGGTAAAAAACTTCCCGGTATAATAGCTTTAAAATAATATGTCAGAACTTAATAAAATTGCTTTAAACATACTTTCGAATGGTAAAGGTATCCTTGCTTCAGATGAAAGCAATGGCACAATGACCAAAAGACTTGAGACTGTTAAAGTTCCATCAAATCCAAAAAACAGACTTAAATTTAGAGAAACTCTTTTTACCTCTGAAAGCATGAAAGATTGTATTGGTGGGGTCATTTTATATGATGAAACAATTAATCAAGTAGCAAGTTCTGATAAAACTATCCCTGAAATAATTTTAGATACAGGAGCTGTACCAGGAATTAAAGTTGATACTGGCGCCAAAGTATTAGCGAACTCATCTGAAGAGAAAATTACAGAAGGTCTAGATGGTTTAAGAGAAAGATTAAAAAAATATTATTTACTAGGTGCTAGATTTACAAAATGGAGAGGTGTTTACAATATAAGTAAACAGTACCCAAGTAAACTTTCAATACATTCAAATGCTCATGCTCTAGCAAGATATTCCTCACTAGCTCAAGAATGTGGAATGGTTCCGATTGTTGAGCCAGAAGTATTAATGGATGGAGATCATTCTGCAGAAGAATGTTTGAGCAAAACTTCAGAGGTAATTAAGAAATGTTTTGAAGAATTAATATTACACAAAATAGATTTAACAGGAATTATTTTAAAACCAAATATGATTTTAGCTGGAGCACAATCAAATAACAAAATTAGCAAAGAAGAAGTTTCAATTAAAACACTTGAGTGTCTAAAAAACTCAGTTCCAACTGAAGTTCCTGGAATTGCTTTTTTGTCAGGCGGTCAATCTGAGGAAGATGCTGTAGAAAATTTAAATATAATTAACAAAAATAATAATACAAATTTTATAATGACCTTTTCATATGGCAGAGCTCTTCAACAAAGTGCTCTTAAATTTTGGTCGAAAGATATTGTGGATATTAAAGGAACCCAAAGTGTTTTTAATCATAGAGCCAAAATGTGTAGTTTAGCTGCTCAAGGAAAGTGGTCAAAAGAGCTTGAAAATAAATAAAAAAAAATTTATTTACCTTATTTCTCCAAATAAAATAACAAATTATTTTTATTATAATTTAAATAAAGTTTTTGGGACTGGTAAAGTAGGTATTTTTCAAATGAGATTTAAAAAATACTCATTAAAAAAAAAAATTTTGATAGGCAAAAAAATTAAGGAAATTTGTAAAAAAAATAATGTAAAACTTTTAATTAACGATGATCCATTTCTGGCAAAAGAACTAGATGCTGATGGTTGTCACCTAGGGCAAAAAGATATAGACATAATTGAAGCAAGAAAAGTTATTGGAAATAAAATTATAGGCATTACCTGTCATAACTCTATAAAATTAGCCAAATCTGCTATTAAAAAGAATGCAAGTTATTTGGCCTTTGGTGCCTTTTTTCCATCTGAAACAAAAAAAACTAAGTACAAAGTTACAACTAAAATTTTAAATGAAGCAAAAAAGATAACTAAAACTCCTTTGGTAGCGATTGGGGGCATTAATTCCTCTAATTTTAAAAATCTGTTATTGAACAATGCTAATTTTTTAGCTATTTCAGGCTACGTTTGGAATAATAAAAAATATAAACCTTTAGAAGCTATAGAAAATTTAAAATGAAAATCAATGCTGGCGAGATAAGAGTAGGAATGCTTCTGGAATATAAAAATGATTTATGGCAAGTGCTTAAAACACAACATGTAAAACCTGGTAAAGGTGGAGCTTTTGCACAAGTTGAAATGAAGAGTGTTGGAAAAAATACAAAATTAAATGAAAGATTTAGATCAAATGAAACTGTAGAAAAAGCATCTCTCGAAGAAACAACTTTCAACTTTCTCTATGAGGATGAAAATAACTATATTTTTATGAATCCTAAAACTTTTGATCAAACAGAAATAAAAAAAAATATTGTTGGAGAAAAAGGAAAATTATTAACTGAAAATCTTAAAATTACAGTTAGCTTTTATAATGATAATCCTATTTCAATTGAGCTTCCAAATCAAGTTCAGTGTAAAATAGAAATTACTGACATTGCATTAAAAGGTCAAACAGTTTCATCCTCATATAAACCAGCAACATTAGATAACGGCTTGAATATTCAAGTTCCGCCATTTATTGACTCAGGTGATGAAATAATCATTGATACTAGAACTCTAGAATATATAAAAAAAATATAAATCCAATGATTTCTATATCTGCAAATCTAAACATAATGATCAAGGCTGCAGAAAAAGCATCTAAATCTATAATTAGAGATTTTGGAGAAGTTGAAAAACTACAAGTATCAAAAAAAGGACCTCGTGATTTTGTTACAAAGACAGATAAACTTGTTGAAAAAATTTTAATTGAAGAATTATCAAAAATAAAAAAAAATTATTCTTTCATAACTGAAGAAACAGGAATTATCAAAAATCAAGATGAAAAAAATGTATGGATTATTGATCCAATAGATGGAACTACTAATTTTCTTCACGGCATACCTCACTTTGCAATTTCTATTGCTCTTAAATCAAAAGAAGAACTAATAAGTGGTTTAATTTTTGATCCAATAAAAGATGAAATGTTTTTTGCAGAAAAAGATAAGGGAGCCTTTTTAAATAATCAAAGATTAAGAGTTTCAAAAAAAAACTCATTGGATGAATGTCTGTTTTCAAGCAATCATGAAGGTGTGAAGTTTAGTGATCTTGATATGAGATATAGCGGATGCGCTTCATTAGATTTGGCGTATGTTGCATCAGGCAGGTTAGATGGTTTTTTTCACAACAAAATAAATCTTTGGGATGTGGCTGCTGGAGCTCTTATGGTTAGAGAAGCCGGAGGAATAGTTAATGACCTTAATAAATTTGACATAAATAATATTGATATAAAGGCCTCTAGTGCCGCAATAAGTGATAAAATGCTAGAAAATCTAAAGAACTTTTAATTGTGTTCTAAAATTCTTTTGCTATAAGTCTCGATATGAAAAAAGATATACACCCTAAATACCACGCAATAAAAGTTGAAATGACAGATGGCACTCAATTTGAAACAAAGTCAACTTGGGGTGCTGAGGGTGATTTGCTAAAACTTGAAATAGATCCAAAATCACACTCTGCTTGGACAGGTGGAAAACAAAAATTTATGGATAAAGGTAGAATAAGTAAATTTAACAAAAAATTCCAAAACTTTAAATCAGATAAAAAAAACTAAATGTCAAACGCACCTTTAATGCCAATGGCTACTGCTGTTTGGTTGGTAGAAAATACAATATTAACCTTTAGTCAAATTGCAAAATTTTGTAACCTTCATGAAGTAGAAATACAAGGCATTGCAGATGGTGAAGTTGCAAAGGGCATTAAGGCTTATAACCCTATAATTTCAGGTCAACTTTCAAGAGAAGAGATTGAATTATCATCTAAAGATGAAAATAGACCATTACACATTAAAAATACAGACATCGAAATTTCTAATACAGAAAAAACAATTAAAAAATATGTGCCTCTTTCCAAAAGACAAGACAAACCAGATTCATCTTTGTGGCTTATAAGACAGCACAATATGTTAAAAGATTCTCAAATTGCAAAACTTGTTGGGGTAACTAAAAACTCAGTAACATCAATTAGAAATAAAAGTTACTGGAATTACAACAATCTTAATCCTAAAGACCCAGTTGCACTAAACCTATTTACTCAAAAAGATTTAATTGAAGCTATAGAAAAAGCTGAGAGAAGAATAAAAAGAGAGAAAAAAGTAAAAGAGAGAGCAAAACAGACAAGAGAAGTTTCAAATAATGAATAAATTTAATAGACATCAAAATTTTATAATGATAATCACTCACTTTTTTGGAAGTATTTATGAAAATAGAAGTTAAAGATAATAATATTGAGCAGGCACTTAGAGTTCTTAAAAGAAAACTACAACGTGACGGATTCTTTAAAGTTGTTAAGCTCAAGAGTGTTTATGAAAAACCCTCTGAAAAGAAAAAAAGAATA
>MDTF01012037.1_pt1 | contig 10365 bp, 9 predicted proteins | sample 811191 | NCBI WGS metagenome assembly MDTF01 (sample SAMN05326649, study PRJNA326480) | marine metagenome | isolation source: seawater | place: Southern Ocean | collected 2011
ATTCTTTTTATGACTTACAAGATGAGAAGTCGATGCATCTTTATCTGTAATTTTTGTTGTTGAAAAATGTTCTGGTAATTTTATACTATTCTTTTTATGACTTACAAGATGAGAAGTCGATACATCTTTATCTGTAATTTTTGTTGTTGAAAAATGTTCTGGTAATTTAAATTTATTTAAATTTAATTCATAAAATTTTTGACTATTTATTTTATTTAAATTAATATATATATTTTCTTTATAAGATTCTTCTATAATAACACCAATTGGTTCATTATAATTAATTATATAATTATTATCTGGTATATTAAAATAAACTATATATCTTATTTTATCATCAGTGGTTTGTAATTTGTTTAATTTATATGTTTTATCATATTCTTTATATTTTAATTGAATTTTATCATAATCTGATATGTCATATAAATTATTTTCTGTAATTATATCTGGTATATTTGTTGACTCCGTTTCATTATCATGGTGTATATATATTATATTTGATTTATGTTTTTCATTTATTGTTTGCTGATTTTTAATAATATTATATATTATATTTGATTCTTTCTCAACATCTTCCTCATAATCTTCTGGATAATAATAATTATCTTCCTCATCTTTCTCATAATCTACTTTGTGATTATTTTTAATATATATATATGAAACTGGTTTTTTAAAATTACTATCCAAATTAAAAGTTTTTAATTCTTTATTGTATATTAGCTTAATATATGAATATAATTCTTTATCAAGCTCATTGATAGGTATTTTAACTAAAAAAATTTCTGGAATTTCATTATTAAAATCTATATTAAATTCTATTTTTTTACTTATTTTTATAAATTCATTTTCTTTCAATTTATAGTATATTATTTCTAAAATAACTGGTAAAATTTTATTTTTATATATATCATATTTAATATTATTTGTTTCGAAATAAAAATCTATATAAGTTGTTTTTCTGTCTGGTGTATTATTACTACTACCAGGAATAATAATATTGCTTTTTTTAATATTTTTTGTATGCACATCAATCTGATTTTTTCCAGATTCTAATATAAATTCGTATGATGTTTCTTCTATATTATTCTTTAAAATATCTTCAGTACTTATACCAAGATTACTTGCAAAACTTTTTTTATCGCGTACAAGTGTAGAATCAAATAATTTTCCGAATTCTGAAAAATTATTTGTATTAGGTACATTGACATAATCTAATTTTTCACCGGGTTTAGAATTTTTATCAAGTTTTCTTTCTATACCTTCGAGTTTTAATTGTATATCACGTATACCAAATGTTTCTTGTGTCATATAACATATATCTAATAAATAAAAATATAAATATATGTTATAATACACATAAATTATATAATGGATAATATAAACAATTCATTATTATTATCTAAAAGTTCTGTTTATATTTCTACAAATCGTACAATATTTACAATATCGGGGTTATCTATTGCTGCGATGGGTAGTTCCGCATTAATAAATAAAAAAAAAAATAATATATTAATTGTTAAAATAGTTGCAATATTAATATTATTGTGTGGTATAATATATGGTTTTAATAATATAATTGATTATAAAAATTTTATAAATAAAAATAAAAATACTATAAATAATAGTTTATTAGATATATCATTCGTGAATAATGATATAAATATAATGATTACAACATTAATTCTTTTAGTAATTATATTATTATGTTCTATATATTCATTAATTAATTAAAAATTATTACAATAAATACAATAGCAATTCGGGTAATGATATGATAAAATTCTTGAACAATCATTGCAAAATTTACTTTCTAATATTTTATCATATTTAATTTTACATAAATTACAAACATCTGTTTTAATAGATAAATTATTAAATAATTTATCCATCAAACATATATATATATATATATATATTTATATATTTATATAATCAATCTTTTGAATTATTGTAAGAAATAAAAAAACATTATAAAATAAAATATATATATTAATTTACAAACATATAAATACATTATCTATTTATTTACTCAAATATATAAAGAAGTGTTAATACAATACCTCAATTAACACTTATTTCAACCCTTTATTTTGTAACTGCAATTTTTCATTCTTTAATTTTATTTTAAAGTTTTTCATAATACTCTATTACTTCTTGTGTAAATATAAATGACACCATATCTATATAATATCATCTCATATAAAATATATAATATTTTGACGAAATCATTAAATTCTTCAAATGTATATTTTTTTAAAATTATCCATTTATAATATATATATAATATAGATAATAAATGGATAATTTTAAAAGATATATAACAGAATGTAAAGATTCTTTCCCATCAATATATAACGAATTTATTTTAGATAACTATATTTCATTAGAAAATGGTACATCATCTCCTTTATGTGCTGTAATTAAAATTATAGATAAAATGAGTAACGTTCAGGTTGCAATTATTATATTTAGTTATCATTCAGATATTACAACATTAAGAATATCAAATATAGAAGTTCATCAAGAATTTAAAGGGCAATATATAGGGTCATTTCTAATTTTATTAGCATTACAATTTGTTTATAATTATAGTTTTGTTATTAATATGAGTTCTATGCAAATAACAGTTGATTTAGACGATGATAGTAAGCGCTCAAGACAACCTAATAATATATACATAAACTGTGGATTTCATTATTATGATATGGAAGATTTTCCAGAAATGGGTACATCATTATCACATGCGACGAGAATATGTGAAAATTATTTTAAATCAAAAATAACTAATACAAATAAAAATACTATTTTTAATAAAAATATTAGTTATTTCCAACCAGAAGAAGAAAGAGGAAGGGAAGAATCTAAAATGCATTATGATGAAAAAAACAAATTATATGGCGGGTTTTATGATATAAATTTGATAAAAAGGTCTACATTATCAAAAGAAAAAAAAGATTTGTCAATACAAAAAAAAAATAATTTGAGGTATGATCTCATCAATCAGTGGAATATGAATATTATAAATTTGAAATTTTTTTCTGTATTAAAATTTATAAGATCAATAAAATTTGATGTATATAAAAATGAAAAAGAAAAAACAATTGAGAAACCATCAAATAGTAGTGGTAATAAACAAAAATCTATAATTTCAATTAATAGAAAAAAATCTCAAATTACTAATAGAAGAACAATTAATTAATAAAAAAAACATAATTTATTTTTATAAACCTTTTGAAATTAGATAAGATATTTGAATTATGTACTGAATAATTATATTAAAATGTTTTTACAATATATTAAAAAATAATATATATACTTTATGGTATTATTAATTCAAGATTATATATTAATTTTAAAATTATAAAGAGTCGATATAATATATTTTTCGAATTTTTTTGGAAAATTTAACTTTTTGTCATTTAAAATAAATATTGTAAATTCTTCAATTTTAAAATTAATTGTTGATAATAAATCTTTATATTTTTTGATATATTCTAAGTTTGCAATATTTTTAAAATTTATATTAATTAAATTAAACAATATAATAGATATAGAAATTTGAGATAAAACTTTTTTAGTATAATTTAGTTTTTTAAAATTATCTTTTGAATATACATTAAAAATAGTACTTATATATATTAAAATTGAATATAAAATAGTTGAAAAATATTCAGATGGTTCTTGAAAATCTTTTAATACATTATAATATTTATTATTAATAATATTATTTAATTTATTTTCAATTAATTTGTATTTTATATTAAGAGAATGATATAATAATTCTATAATATCATATATAATATTTTGCAAATTATATTCTATAAATGCTTTGTAATATTTTGCAAAGTGATATTTAAAATTATTTAAAATACTTTTATTACATTTATATTTAAATTTAATACATATATCTTTATTTATATAATTACATATTTTTTCGAAAATATTAATGTCAGTGTTATTTATATGTTTTTGCAATAATTTATATAAATTATCATTAAATAATGTATAAAAATATTTATTTGTTTTTATTAATTTATTAATTGTTGATAAATCAAGAAATAGCAATATATTTTCATGTATATCTATTAGTAAATTATACATTTGTATATAATATTATTAATAATTATGTCATCAATTTTTATTTAAGTTTACTATTATTTTCATAAATAGTAATTAGTGCTATACCAGTTGCTGTAAGTATTACACCTATAATTTGCATATAATGTGGTATTTTACCATCAATTAATGTAAATATTATAAATAATATAGTTATTTCAATTGATACAAATGCTCTGACATATCCTGGATTATTTGCAAATGATACCGCATTAAATAACAATAAAAATGAAACAAAAAACATAATACTCATTATTAATACTGGTAATAAAGAAGAATTTTTTTTCAAAATTAATATATTTTTATTATATATAAACAAATATAATGAAATTAATATTGCAATTAATCCTATAAATAATGACATATAACAAGCAACTGCTATATCATTTTCACTTGATAAACTTTTAATTATTATATAACCAATTATATTCAAAAATGTCAATATAGATGTAAAATAAATCCACTTCTGCATTAGCTATTATTGTAATATAAATTAATATAAATACATATTATTAATTGATATTACAATAAATTTTTATACATATTATCTCAAGATTTTTTGCCAAATATTAAATACCTCTTCTATAATAAGAATAGCTTGTATTTCATGTTGAGTAATAGCGGATTTATTTGTTATGTAATAGTTTTATAATTAAGTTTATTTTGACTTAGAGTTTTGTAAATATTTCATAAATAATATATTGAAAAAAATATATAGACAGACACATTGTCCATCTTGAGATAAATTTCTTCAAAAATTTCCCCCCATTTTTTCTACAAAGTTATACATTCTGTTTTTATAATAATACTATGCTTTTTTATACATACTAATGTAGATTTTTTTGACTTTTATCCAAATACCAACAAAGTATCTTTAAAGAAATGGACGAAGAGTGTTTGACTGAATTTCTCCATTAAGTGCTGCTGACTGAGGATATATAATTTTTTTAAACACATTATATTGGATATCTATCGGTATTCTGTCGAAAAAAAGGCACATATTACCAGACATTGTTGAGTTTGTGATGTGTATTTTTGTAGAAATTGTTTATTTTGTTTTAAATTGAAGATTTGAGAGATTTGTCAATATTTATTGAAAAGAGTAAATTTTTCTGACAAATTTTATTGAGAGAAGTTTATAAAAATATGTTGTGATTTATAATAATAGTCAAAAAAATGATAGATAATATTGATAATATTATATATACAAAGAAAGAATCTGTGAAGATTACAACATGAACAAAACATCAATTAACGTTAAAGATATTAGAAATATAATACATATTGGCAATATAATACCAAAAAATACAAAATCTAAAGGTAAATGGAAGTTGGATTATGTATGTGATTCCGAAACAAGAAATAAAGAGAATGGTAGAATATATTTTATAGTAGTAAATGATGAAATATATAAAATAGGGTGTTCCGAGTGTAAAGGGGGTATTAAAAACACTTTTAATTTTTACGAGTCAGGTCTTGGTGGTTCACCATCTATAAGAACATTTGGTATTCATTTATTAATTCAAAAAGAATTAGATAATGAAAATATGATTCAAATTTATTGTTTATTTATCGAACCAATTAAAATTATAATAAATGGTATATTTAGTTCAAGTGAAGTAATAACTTATCCTCAAATTAAAAGGATGGAGGATTTATGCCGCAAGGATTATAAAAATACATATAGTAAATATCCAATATGGAATTTTCAAGAAAATGTAGAAGAATGGCCACATGATATTAAGGAGGCATATAAACAACAAGTAATTAATAGATAATTAATAAATAATTAATAAATAATTAATAAATAATTAATAAATAATTAATAAATAATAAATAATAAATAATAAATAATAAATAAATAATTAATAAATAATTAATAAATAATTAATAAATAATTTATTGTGTTGGCCATTTAATTATTATAATTTCGTGACTATTTTTAATATTATCTTTTTTATTTTCAATTCTATTTTTACCTATTCTTGTTTCTCCTTGTCCATATGTATATTGCCATTCTGGATATTCAAATAAACAATCGTTATATAAATCTCTTATAGATAAACAATTATTGTATGTCATTAAAAATCCTCCTTTATGATTTTTAAGTATTTTAGCTAATTCTATATGGTCAAACTTATTATGATGAATAGCAAAATTACAATTAGGATACATACCTTTGAACATTTTACTATCTCCTTGTAAATAATATGGTGGATCAAGAAATAAGAAATCTTCAGAATGTTTTTCTAAAATTTCTTGAAATGTGTTTGTTTTAACTTCTAAATTAATTAAATTTAAATTTTTTAATTTTTCAATTCTTCTTTCAAATTTTTTTTTATTTATTTCAATTGAACTCGGCCATCCTAAAAACATAGGTCCGTATGATAATGTCATATTATAATAATAATATACTGCCTGCATTACAATATTATTATCTAATTTTGTTAAATCTTCACTATTTAATTCAATTTTATTTTTTGTTTTATAATTCAAATCTGATGGTTTAATTTTTTCCCAATAATTTAATAATACATGTCTATTATATGTAAATTCATCACGGGATATATTAAATTTCTTTAATTCTATTATAAATTCTTCTTTGTGATTTATTAAAACATACCAGAAATTTGTTAACATATTAAAAATATCATAACCAATTACTTTAATTCCCAGCATTTGCGAAATACATAATTCAAAAGACCCTCCTCCAAAAAAGGGAGAAACTATTTTTTTTTCTTTTAATTTTGGTAAATTTTCTAAAATTAGACCAATTGCTTTACTTTTTCCACCAGCATAACGCAATGGTGATAAACATATTCTTTTATATTTACCTTCTTTATTTTTAATTTGTTTTAAAAACAAAGCTAAATATTCTTCATCTTTTTCGTAAGGTTTATCGATAATTCTATTTTCAGTAATATGGTTAAATGTATTTGTATTCATTTTAATTCTATATATAATTAAATAAATCATTTTTTATTAAAGAAATAGTACATTTCTTAATTTTTATAAAATAATATAAAAGGTTTTCAAAAAAATTTAAATTTTTAAGAAATGTACTATTTCTAAATCTAAATAAAAAATGAATATTATTTTCTTATATTAAAGTATTGATGAATATTGAATTATATAATGAAATATCTTCTCTTAATAATTTACAATTAATAAAAGAAAGATTGTCATCATTAAGTGAAGAAATGAGAAATGATTATAAGAAGATTGGAAATGCTATTAGAAATAAAATATATAGGGATAAAAATAAGGAAAAAATAAATAAAGATAGAGTAGAGAAACGTGCTATACTTAAACCAATTATAAATATTAATGAATCAGTTAAAAATGTTGAAGAAAATGAAAAACCTATTGTAAAAATAATAAATAATAATAGTATACCTATTTTAAAAAAAATAAATAAAAGACCTGCACCTTTAAATAAAAATACTAATTTATCAGAAGCTACATTAAAAATTTATATAGGAAAATTAAAATTATTATATAAAAAATATAAGGGAAATGATTTAGATGATAATAATGATTTAATTAAATTATTAAGAGGAAAAAAACATTCTGTAAGAAAAATAAAAACAGAATTTAAATTTATAGAACAGAATTTAAAAGATATAGTAGACAATAATTATAAAGATATTCAAAATATTTATAGTATATTTGCAAAAGTATATGGAATGTCTTCGTTAGTTACAAAATTATATCCATATGTTCTTGATTCTAAAAAAAATTATGAGGAAAATAGGTCAAATGTTATATGTAACAAGGAAGCATTGGATACTATATCATTTAAAAAGGAAGATATATTAAATAATTTATCGAAATTACAAAATGATACAGATAAAATATTATATTTATTAATGTTTATGTTACCTACAAGAAGATTACATGATTATAGATTAACAAAAATTGCCAAAAATAGCAATGATATTAAAATAAAATCTCACAATTGGTATTATGATGGTAATATATATATAAATAATACTAAAAATAAAGAAGCGTATATAGTTAATTTACCAATAGAAATAATTAATATTATTTATAAATTACCCCAAGATTATGATTATATAATGGGAAAAGAATATTCTAAGACTGGTTTATCGCATAAATTCAATGTAATTACAAAAAAATTATACGATTATATTTTTACATCAAGAGATATAAGACATATATATAGTGGTTATATAAATCAACAAGGGGGCAAATATAATGAGCGTTTAAATATAGCAAAAGCAATGGGGAATTCTGTAATTGAGAATTTAAAATATTGTTATTGAATTATTTATTTTATTTTTTTTTCATTTTATAATATATATGATAAAATTTGTTGGTGGTTATAATTATATTGATGTTAGTAAATTTTCAAAATTAATTTATAATAAATCAATGATACCTATAATTGATTATGCAAAAGAGTGTTCTAAAAATGAGAACGATGTAATAAAATATGACATAGAGTTACAAAATTTAGTAAATAATATGAATAAAAGCTATCCAAAAAAAGAGGTAGCATATTCATTAAAGATATCTTCTTACTTATCATACGAAACGGAATCATATTTAAATAAAATTATTAAAAAAATAAATAACACTAAACATACTAAAAAATATATTTTTTTAGATGCTGAACAATCATCATTAAAAAATAAAGAAGATTATTACTTTAATAAAATAATTGAGAAATATCAACAAGAAGATGATTTATATATATTTAAAACATATCAAATGTATAGAAAAAATAGTTTAAAAGAATTAGATAATGATATTAAGAATTTTGATAAGATAGGAATAAAATTAGTAAGAGGTGCTTATTATAATAATAATGATACTGAATTATTTACTAATAAAAAAGATACAGATTATAATTATAATAATGGTATAGAATATTTAATAAATAAAAATATCGAGAATGTTGTTTTGGCAACTCATAATAATTCATCAATTGATTATTCATTATCTTTAAATGCGAAGAATAATATTATGTATGCTCAATTACTTGGAATGGGTGACAATATAAGTAATTATCTTGTTGAAAAAAATAAAAAGGTTTTTAAATATGTACCATATGGAAATATTTTAGAATTATATCCATATTTATTAAGAAGATTATATGAAAATATGTATATGATTAAACATCTTAAATAAAATATATTATATATTTATTGTAACAATATTTGATTTATTCCATTTTTTTCTAATATTTTTAAATTTTTATAATTACTCTATTATTATACATTGAAATAGTACATTTCAAATTTTTTTTTAAAAAAAAGATAAAAGGTTTTTAAAAAGTAAAAAAAATGAATATATATATTATATATACCCCAAATGGTGTGTAAAAAGATGATGAATATCAAAGAATTATTTAAATATGAAGATAATATATATATCTCTTGTAATATCAAGGTAAATCTTATTAAAGATAAGATATCCGACGAAGATACTTATAGAGATAAATTAAATATTTATATCGATGAGTATGTTGTAAAATATCCAAATATAGCAAAAAAACTTGTATATGATTACGATGTATTCCGTAGTATTAAATTAAGTAAAGATAACTATGGTTATTTTGAAATAGAAGAAGACACAATGGTTAACTATTTGACACTTGGATATGTATTAATTGATGAATATTTTAAAAAATATTACGATTATGGAAAGTTAAGGACTGATACAGAAGTTTTTAGGAAACATATACTCAAACAAGAATGGGATAATCGTAGTATAATCAGTAATATGGGATGGGACTAATCTGGAATATAGGATGGGAACCAGATGTTAGTTTTAGTGGAGGTATTTAATAGGTATCGTAGATAACGCCCAAAAGATATATGTTAATAATAATAAATATATCATATAGCCGCCTTTGCGTTTTCAAGACGTAAGATGAATCGCGCCAAAAAAATATATATAATACCACACCATAGTATAATTTCACAATAATATTTTATCATATTCGCAAAGCGCATTGATTGCGTTATCAACACGCGTCATACATAACGCCGTAATAATATATATATAACACCATAGCTTACCATAAGTTTATATTGAGATATTACAAAACACCAATTGTGCTCCCATTGAGTTTGTAACACGTTTCAGACATCACGCCGTAATAATATACATTTACCACCATACCTTACCATAAGTTTTTATTGAGATATTGCAATACACCAATTGTGCTCCCATTGAGTTTTTAACACGTCTCAGACATCACGCCGTCATAATATACATTTG
>MDTF01008015.1_pt1 | contig 10361 bp, 10 predicted proteins | sample 811191 | NCBI WGS metagenome assembly MDTF01 (sample SAMN05326649, study PRJNA326480) | marine metagenome | isolation source: seawater | place: Southern Ocean | collected 2011
AGACGGATTAGACATAGCTGAGCATGGAACTAGAGCCTATGGAGATTTTTCTATAAATTAAATAAATTTTGGAGTTAATTATTAATCTAAAAAAAGATTCATATTGAATCTTTTTTTAATTTAATAATATTAACTAATTTAATAAACAATCTACTAATTATGAAAAATATAAAATTTATAAAACTGTATTGTATATTTTTTTTTACTATTCAATTTTTTTATATAAATGCTCAAGAACTTAGTCTAGGTCCTTTTGATCAATTAATTATAAGAGGAGTTACACTAATAAATGGGAATGGTTCCCCCCCCATTGGACCAGTTGATATTGAAGTAAAAAATAATATAATTACCAAAATAGAAACTGTTGGTTACCCTGGAATTGAAAAAAGAAGAAATGGCCCAGTTTTAGAAAAAAATGGTAAAGAGTTAGACTGTAATGGAATGTACCTTTTACCTGGTTTTATAGACATGCACGGACATATTGGAGGTAAATCTCAAGGAGCAGAACCAGATTATGTCTTTAAATTATGGATGGCACATGGAATAACAACCGTTAGAGAACCAGGTGGAAGAGGGGTTGATTATACACTTGACTTAAAAAATAAAAGTAAAAAAAATACAATCATAGCACCAAGAATATTCTCCTACACAGGTTTTGGTTCAGGAGATAACATAAATACACCAAATGAAGCTCGAGAGTGGGTTAGAAAAAATGCAAAAAAAGGAGCCGATGGAATTAAGTTTTTTGGGGCTTCTCCAGAAATAATGAAAGCAGCAATAGATGAAAATAAAAAACTTGGATTAAAATCTGCTTGCCACCATGCCCAATTAAGTGTTGCTAGATGGAATGTTCTACATTCAGCAAGAGCAGGATTAACAAGCATGGAGCACTGGTATGGATTGCCTGAAGCTCTTTTTAATGACAGAACTATACAAAATTACCCTGCAAATTATAATTACCAAAACGAACAACATAGATTTGAAGAAGCAGGAAAACTCTGGCAACAAGCTGCAGCTCCCTACTCTGAACATTGGAATAATGTAATGAATGAATTAATAGATTTAGATTTTACGATAGATCCTACTTTTAATATTTATGAAGCAAGTCGTGATTTACACAGAGCTAGAAGAGCAGAGTGGCATGAAGATTATACTTTGCCATCTCTTTGGAAATTTTATGAACCTAGTAAAATATCACATGGATCCTATTGGCATTTTTGGGGAACAGAGCAGGAAGTAGCATGGAAAAACAACTATAAACTTTGGATGACTTTCATAAATGAATATAAAAATAGAGGAGGGAGAATAACCGCTGGATCAGATTCTGGATTTATTTATCAATTATATGGTTTTGCATATGTAAGGGAATTAGAACTATTAAGAGAAGCAGGCTTTCATCCATTAGAGGTTATAAGAGCTGCAACTTTAAACGGTGCGGAAGCACTTGGAGCTGAAAAACTAATTGGTTCCGTTGAAGTTGGAAAACTTGCTGATTTTGTAATAATTGAAGAAAACCCCTTAGAAAATTTAAAAGTTTTATATGGAACTGGTGCAATCAAATTAAATAAAGAAAATAAAATAGTAAGGGTCGGAGGAGTTAAATATACTGTTAAAGATGGTATAATCTACGACTCTAAAAAGTTATTAAAAGAAGTAAAAGAAATTGTTTTAAAAGCTAAGAAAAAAGAAGGGTTTAAAATAAAACAACCTGGTTTATAATTCTACTTACTTAATGAATTTAAGAAAGAAATTGTATGATTGTTGAAAAACTTTGGTTTTTCCACATTTACAACGTGCCCACAATTTGGAATTACTAGAAGTTTTGAGTTTTTATGCTCTTTTGTTAAAACTTTTATAGACTCTAAAAACATATAATCCTCTGCTCCCATTACATACAAAGTAGGAATAGACAACTCTACTTGTCTAAATAATTTTAATAATGGATTTATTTCCGAAGTTAGCTTGAACCACCTTATAAATTCTTTTTGATATAATCTTTTAGCTTCTTTTATAAAAAGAAGTCTAGATTCTTTATGGTTTTTGTACGGCATAATGATTATGGCAAATATTTTATATATCCATATATAAGGAACTATAGACTTAAAAAAAGAACTTAATTTGATTAAAAATCTAGATCTTAAATTTAATTTCATTATAGCTCCTCCCATTATCATACTTTTAACCATTTTAGGGTAATGTTCAGCAATATGTCTAATCAAAATTGTTCCAAGTGAAATTCCAACAAAATGAGATTTCTTAATTTTTTCTATTTTTAGAATCTCAATAATATCATTAGCAATCGAGGAAAAAGTATATTTTTTTTGAAATGCACTACCAATACTATAATTAGATTTACCATGGCCTCTAAGATCTAAAAGAAGAACATTAAAGTTCTTTTTGTAATCCCTAATTTGTTTAAACCAAATTGAGGAACTGCCTCCAGCTCCATGAACGAAAGTTACCCATTCAGCTGAATCAGTATTTCGATATATATTATAATTAATCATCAAGTGTATTTAGCATATCTTTCATTTCTAGTTGGTAAGATTTAGCAACATCATAAGATCTTTTAAGATAATTATCTCCATTGCCTGCATATATAATTGCTCTTGATGAGTTAACCAACAAACCAATATCTTTATTGGCTCCATTTTCAAAAGTTTCTTTTAGACTTCCGCCTTGAGTACCAACACCAGGAACTAATAAAAAACTATCAGGTATAATTGATCTGATTTCCTTTAAATGATCTGATTTTGTAGCACCGATAACATACATTAACCTATTGGAACCTTTCCAGTCCTTTGATTTTTTCAAAACTTGCTTAAAAAGACTGTTTTCATGATTTGGAAAATTTTGAAAATCTTGACTTCCATTATTTGAAGTAAGACCCAAAAGAATGGTGTGTTTCTTTTTATAATTCAAAAAAGGCTCAACAGAATCACTACCCATGTATGGAGAAACAGTTATTGAGTCAAAAGATAAATTTTCGAAAAAAGCTTTTGCATATTTATCTGATGTGTTGCCTATATCCCCTCTTTTTGCATCAGCGATAGTAAAAATTTTAGGATATTTTAAATTAATATAATTAATAGTCTTTTCAAGAGAAATCCAACCCTTTGAACCATTAACTTCATAAAAGGCAGTATTTATTTTAATGGCAACAATAATTTCGTTGAGAGAATCTATTAATTCTTTATTAAAACTAAAGATAGGATCAGGTTCTTTTAATAAAAAGGAAGGGATCTTAGAAAGATCTGAGTCTAGCCCTAGACATAAAAATGATTTCTTTTTTTTAATTTCTGTAATAAGAGTATTTAAATCCATAATAAATTAAAAAACTTCTTCAGAATTTTTAAGCATCTCAGTGTTTTGAACTAGCTTTAGTTCATCTATTATTTTTTGTATATCTCCATTTATAATATTTTGAAGATCATACAAAGTAAGACCTATCCTATGGTCCGTAACTCTTCCTTGGGGGTAATTGTATGTTCGGATTTTTGCAGATCTGTCTCCAGAGGAAACCATTGAATTTCTTTTTAATGAATCTGCTTCAAGTTTTTTATTAAGTTCTAACTCATAAAGTCTCGATCTCAAAACCTTTAAGGCCTTATCTTTATTTTTGTGTTGAGACTTCTGATCTTGGCACTGGGCAACAATGCCTGTTGGTGTGTGAGTTAATCTTACTGCAGAGTAAGTTGTATTAACAGATTGACCTCCAGGACCCGATGAACAGAAATAATCTATTCTAACGTCATTCATGTTAATTTCTACATCGAATTCTTCTGCTTCTGGTAAAACCATCACAGTTGCAGCTGAAGTATGAACTCTACCTTGTGTTTCAGTTTGAGGAACTCTTTGGACACGATGAACCCCAGATTCAAACTTTAGTAATCCATAAATATCAGCATTACCCGAAACCTCAAAAATAATTTCTTTGTATCCTCCCGATGTTCCTGGATTAGAATCCACCAAACTAACATTCCATTTCTTTCCTTCACAAAACTTTGTATACATTCTAAATAAATCTCCAGCAAAAATACTTGCTTCATCTCCTCCTGTTCCTGCTCTTAGCTCAATAACTACATTTTTAGAATCATCTGGGTCTTTAGGTATCAATAAAAATTTAATTTCATCCTCTAGTTTTATAATCTTTTCTTTTGATTCACTTAATTGTTCAGAGGCCATTTGTATCATTTCTTTATCATCTTCATTTTTACAAATTTCTTCTGCCTCTTTTATATTAGACAATAGTTCTATGTATAATTTTTTCTTTTCAATGATAATACCAAACTCTTTATATTCTTTATTTAACTTGATATAACGTTTTTGATCAGTTATTATATTGGGTTGAATAATGAGGTCGGATACTTCATTGAATCTCTGCTGAACTATGTTTAATTTATCTAACATCTATTACAAATAATACATTTTAAATTTACGATATTTTTAACCAAGAAAAATTTAATAGATATAACTTCCATTTTCAGAAATAATAGATAATTTTTTATGATCACTATCCTCAACTCTTCCAATAATTTTAGCATCTACCCCAAAAGATTTGGATATATTAATAATATCTTGAGAGCAATGAGGAGAAACATATAATTCCATTCTATGCCCCATATTAAATACTTTGTACATTTCTTTCCAAGATGTATTAGATTCTTTTTTAATTAAATTAAATAATGGTGGGACAGGAAATAAATTATCTTTAATAATGTGAAGATTCTCTATGAAATGAAGTATTTTGGTTTGAGCACCTCCACTACAATGTACCATACCATGAATATTATCAGAATTATATTTTTTTAGTACTTTTTTGATAATAGGTGCATAGGTTCTAGTTGGTGAAAGAACAAGTTTTCCAGCGTCAACGTCTAAGTCTTCAATACCTTGGGTTATTTTCATAGAACCAGAGTAAATTAAATCTTCGGGAATACTAGGGTCAAAGCTTTCTGGATATTTTTTCATTAAATATTTATGAAAAACATCATGCCTAGCTGACGTTAACCCATTACTACCCATTCCTCCATTATAAGAATCTTCATAACTAGATTTTCCGCAAGAAGAAAGTCCCACAATAACATCTCCAGGACTAATTTTAGAATTATCAATTATATCAGACTTTTTTATTCTTGCCACTACGGTTGAATCAACTATAATTGTTCTAACTAAATCTCCAACATCTGCTGTTTCTCCACCTGTGGATTTAATATTAATACCATATTCTGACATTTCTTTAATTAACTCTTCTGTACCTTCAATAATAGTTTTAATTACTTCACCGTTAATAACGTTTTTATTTCTCCCTATTGTAGAAGATAAAAGAATATTGTCTGTTACACCAACACACAAAAGATCATCTAAATTCATGACTAGCGCATCTTGAGCAATTCCCTTCCAAACCGAAAGGTCACCCGTTTCTTTCCAGTATAGATAAGCTAGTGAAGATTTAGTTCCAGCTCCATCTGCATGCATAACCAAACAGAAGTCTGAATCATTTGTAAGAGTATCAGGTATTATTTTACAAAAAGCCTTAGGAAAAAGTCCTTTATCTAAATTTTTAATCGCATTATGAACATCTGTTTTATCGGAAGAAACTCCTCTTAGCATATAACGATTAGTAGATTTAGTACTCATAAGTATATTGTAAAGATAATGGTATTGATTAGTATTAAAAATTTATTTTAAAAAAGAGATTTAAATTTATTTTAAAAACATATAATAATTTATTAATTATTAAAAATTCATTTTAATAATTAATAAATTATTAAAAAAAAATATTTTAATATAAAAAAATATGTAATTAATAAATGTTGATAAATATTATATGTTTATAGAAGTTAAAGTTCTATAAATCAATATTATATTTTAAGTTTATAAATAAATTTATAAATATTTTTATACACAATGAGTAAATCAAAATTAGAATACATTTGGTTAGATGGTTATAAGCCTACCCAAAATATGAGAAGTAAAACTAAAGTGGAAGAAAACTTTAGTGGAAAATTAAAAGATTGTCCAATATGGTCATTTGATGGCTCTTCTACCCTTCAAGCTGAGGGAGGTTCTTCAGACTGCTTACTTAAACCTGTCGCAATTTATACAGATCCAGACAGAATCAATGGTTTTATAGTAATGACTGAGGTTTTGAACGCTGATGGTTCTCCTCACGAATCAAATGCGAGAGCTACCATAGATGATGATGATAATGATTTTTGGTTTGGTTTTGAACAAGAATATTTCATTATGGATTGTGACACTCAATTACCTTTAGGTTTTCCTATTGGTGGATATCCTGGACCACAAGGAATGTATTATTGTTCTGTAGGGGGAAGAAACACACATGGTCGAGATTTTGTTGAAGAACATGCTGATCAATGTATTCATGCTGGTTTAAACTTTGAGGGAATTAATCAAGAAGTTGCAAGTGGACAATGGGAATTTCAGTTATTTGCAAAAGGAGCAAAAAAAGCTGGTGATGAAATGTGGGTTGCAAGATATCTTTTGGATCGTTTAACTGAAAAATATAATTACTACATTGAATATCATCCTAAACCAATTAAAGGCGACTGGAATGGAAGTGGAATGCATGCAAACTTCTCTAACACTTTATTAAGAACATGTGGGTCTAAAAAAACTTATGATGCCGTTTGTGAATCATTTAGAAATGTTATTAAAGAACACATAGAAGTTTATGGGCAATTTAATGATCAAAGATTAACTGGACTTCATGAGACTGCATCAATAACAGATTTTAGTTATGGAATATCAGATAGAGGCGCATCGATTAGAATTCCAATTATTACAGTTGAAAAGGGATGGAAAGGATGGTTGGAAGACAGAAGACCAGCATCTAATGGAGATCCTTATAAAATTGCGGGTAGAATCGTTAAAACAGTTAAATCTGCCAAAGTTTAATTATTAAGAAAAATAGTTATGAAACAAAGCAGTTAAGAAATTAGCTGCTTTTTTTTATGCAAAAAGGTTAAATATATAATAAGAATAAAAAGATAAAATGACTACACCTTCTAACCTACCTAAAACAAATCTTTTGGGAATAAATATCAAAGGAAAAATAATTGCTGCAAAAAACAACATTACATAAATATCAAAGTTTATTATATTCATATCTGAAACAATCAAAGGAGTAACTATTGAGGTTATACCAAGTACAGCAAAAACATTAAAAATATTAGAACCTAATAAATTACCTATAGAAATACTTTTTTCTTTTTTTATTACTGCGACTATGGAAGTAACCAACTCTGGAATACTTGTGCCAATAGAAACAACAGTAACACCAATAATTCTTTCACTAATACCAAAAGAACCGGCTAAATCAATCGCACCTGAAATAAACCATTCGGAACCTAAGTAAAGAAATATTCCTCCAAGAATTAATAGTATTATAGATTTTGATAAAGAATCAACAGATTCAATTCCTAAATCCATGTCTTCTTCATTTTTTTCTTGATGTTTTATTAGATAAATAATAGTAATAATCAAAAAACTAACTAAAACACAACCTTCAAAAAAACTTATCAATCCATCTAAAATAATTATAAAGAAATATATTGCAGAAAACATCATTATTGGCCAATCTATTTTATAAATATTTTTAGAAATTTTGATTGGAGACAATAAAATAGTAAGACCTAAAACAAGACCTAAGTTTGCAATATTTGAACCAACAACATTAGATATCGCTAAGTCAGACGAACCTTTTAAAGCAGATTTTAAACTTATAATTAGTTCAGGAGCTGAGGTTGCTAACGAAACAACAGTCATTCCAATTAAAATTTTAGGAATTTTAAATTTTAATGAAATAGAAACAGCTGATTTTAGTAGTAAGTTTCCGCCTAATATTAAAACAACTAAACCAGAAAATAACAATATAAATGTGTTTAATTCCATATTCATTAAAGCTTGTAAATATACTACTTGAATTGTATATTGTAAGAATATGAAGATTTTATTTAAAATTATAGCAAAAGCCAATAAGTTGTTAATTCCAAGTTTGACAAAAAGCGGATTAGATCCAATAAAAGCAAGTAAAATACAATTAGTAATTATTGGATGGAGATATTATATTACAAAAAATAGTTTAGATTAAAAAGAAGGCTATATCTCCTCAAAAGACTGTGTTTTACCAATATCGGAATGTCTTGCGTTAATAACGCTTTTATCTTCCCGAACTACCATTGCGACAATTTCTAACTTGTTTTTATTGTAACCACTAGGTATCTCATAAATAAAAGACTTCTCAAATACATTACCAATTTTTGTAGAGGAAGATGTTATGGTTTCACCTAACCAACTACTTGTCAAAGCCTTTCTCAATACATTATCGTGTACAAAATCTTTCAAGACACTTGCAGTTCCATATCCATAATCACCACCAGTCCAATTACTTTGGTCGGCAATTAATCCATCCTCAAGTAGTAACACTACATACTTTAAATTAGAACTACTTAAATCTTCTGCAAATTTTACTTTTACTTTTACAGAAAGAGAAGTGCCTTCAATGGAAGATTCTATTGATAGTCCAACTTTTGAATTAATATCAGCTATTGATGTTATTGCGCTATAATTTTCATCCCACTTTTGTTTTCTGTTTAATAACGCCCAAGGAAACCCCGAAACCCCGAAAGTAGATTGGTACTCATTAACTTTAGAATACTGAAATGGATCACCAAAATCTAAAGGACCGTGAACAGCAACTGTGATTAATTGAGAGGTTTTCTTTTCATTTTCCGCTAATTTATAAGCAGTTCTAGGACAACGTTGACACCAAGTACCTGTTATGTCAGTTACAATTACATTAGTTTTAAAATTTTTAGTTGATGAACCAATTTCTTAGGTCCAATTGAACTGATCAGAAGCCAAATTTTTATTCCCTTAATTATCCTTAAATTTATTTGCAGCAATATTGATTGTTTTTGCTCCAGCTCCAGTTGGTGTAAAAGCAGCCGTATAAGTAGATCCACTTCCTGCAAAAGAATTCAAATTTCCTCCAATAACAGTTATATCTTTGACAACAAAATCTGAAGTTGATTTTGATGAAGTAAACTTTAATACTATACTAGAGTCGTTTGTTTTACTTCCATTAGTAACTCCAGTTGTTGTGCTTGTAATTGTAATTATGGGATTTTTATCGCCTATTACACTAAATTTAATGGTATTACTTTTAACTTTATTATAGGTACAGTAAAGTAAGTATTCTCCTTCTTTTATCGGCGTAAATTTAAATCCACTTATTTCTTTATCATTAATAAAAAATTCACAAGAGGACGAAATATCTTTATTAACATCACTCATTGTATTAAATATAATTTCTTTATTAATCATGTTAGTGCCTGAAGGAAGAGTTATAATTATACTTTTAACATCAATAGGTTCACTATTTTTACTTACTGTATCTCCAACACCCTCATACGTACAGGAAATAAAATAAAAAATAAAAAATAAAATTTTTTGAAAAAATTCATAAAATTATATATTCGAAGAATTTCAAAAATAAGATTAATTTAGTATTATATTTATAGTTAATGAAAAAAACATTTTTTTTATCTTTTTTAAGTTTGACGATTTTTTTTAATCAAAATACATTTTCTCAAGATGTAATGCCTAATATTTATTTAAAAACACTTAGCGGAAAATCTGTCAATACAAATACTACTTTTAACAAGAATGGATTAACTATTTATAGTTTTTGGGCTACGTGGTGTGTTCCTTGTATTAATGAATTAGATGATATTAATAAAGAAATAGAAAAATGGAAAAAAACCAATGTAAAAATTATTGCAATTTCTACAGACGATTCCAGAACCAAAAGAAGAATTAGACCATTAGTTAGTGGTAAAAATTGGGGCTTCAATGTTCTTTTAGATGAAAACCAAGATCTTAAAAGAGCTCTTAATATAAATGGAATGCCACATACTGTTGTAACAAAAGGAAAAAAGATTATATATAGAAAAATTGGTTACAAGCCAGGAGAAGAAAATGATTTGTATGAATTTATATTAAAAAACTCGAGTGATTAAAATATCTAAAATGAATTTTAATAAGTTCAATTTCTTGATTTTATTTTTTTTAATAACTAGCAGTTTTATACATTCTCAAGTAATTAAAAATTTAAATTCCTCTTTCGAATCTTATTCAGCATATTATTTAGACGACTCCAAAACTGGGGAATTTAATTTTGACAAAAGGTTCAGGTCAAATAATTATTTAAATTTAAAATCATATACTGGCGAAAACTGGAATTTCGAATTACAAATTGAATCCTACGCACCATCTCCTCTTTTAAACTACTCATCAAATTTTGAAAAAACAAATATTTCTACTTTTAAAGTACA
>MDTF01003619.1_pt1 | contig 10360 bp, 9 predicted proteins | sample 811191 | NCBI WGS metagenome assembly MDTF01 (sample SAMN05326649, study PRJNA326480) | marine metagenome | isolation source: seawater | place: Southern Ocean | collected 2011
AGAGATTTAGTAAATCTTATTTAATGAAATCAGTTACAAAGAGAATTTATTTAATAGATTTCTCACTGGCCGTATTGGGTTATATTCTTTTTGTTTTGTTTGACACATTCAACAAAAAATTGATTGGCTCTTATCATGTTTCACAAATAATATTTGTAAATTCTATTGCCGCTTTATTGCCAATAATACTCTTTACCCAGTCAAGAAATGCTTGGCATAAATTAAAGAAGGTTAATTTAAAGATACATTTTTTTAGATCCGGCTTAATGTTTTTAGCAATGCTCGCTTTTATATCAAGTGCTGCTCACTTACCTCTAGTGATAATGTATAGTGTTACATTTACAGCTCCATTAATGCTTACTATTGGTGCAAATCTATTTTTAGGTGAAAAGGTAGGCTGGAGGAGGTACACAGCTGTAATTGTCGGTTTTGTAGGAGTTTTAATTTCTTTAGACCCTTTTAGCGAATCTCTTAATAGATATGTATTATTAACTTTCTTAGCGCCACTTTTCGTATCTATAAGCTGGTTGATTGTTAAAAAGTACGGCCAAACAGAAAATGTTTATTCATTTTTAATTTATGGAAAGTTATATTTGTTAATTTTCTCAGGATTTCTTTTATTTACTCATTTTGTTTCAATGAACTTAGAAGATTTTCTTTTAAATTTCACTAGTGGTATAATTAGAGGGATAGCGTTAATTTTTATTATAAACTCGGCTAGACACTTGCCCTCATCTTTATTTGCTCCGACTCAATACATTCAAATCTTTGCAGGTGCTACATTAGGTTTCATAATATTCGGTGAAATTCCAACTTTAAACAACTACTTGGGCAACATACTGATTATGTTAGCTGGAATTTATATTATTATTAGAGAAGTAACTCTTTCAAAAAAAATCGTATCCATAGCTGCGAGACCAGCTACGATCCCAACCGGAGCAAAAGAGTAGATAATCCGATTTTCACAATTTTTATGCCACTATTTGCTTAAAATACATATATATAAAACTATATTTTGCCTCATTATATGAATAAAAAGATATTAAAATAACAAAGATAGAATGATTTTAGACATTACTGAAAAAAAAAATTTTTCTGCAATAGGTCTTTTTAGAAAAGTTTTTGGACACTTAGGACCTAAAAGAAAAAAACAATTTTTTCAATTATTTTTTTTTACCATTCTTGACACACTAGCAAGTACATTGTCTTTAGCGACATTAATACCATTTGTAACTTTTTTTGCTAACTCTGACACAACAACATCTTTTTATTTACTAGATGATGTTTTTCAGTATTTAAATATTTCCGGTCAAAATCAAAAATTATATTTTCTAGCTTTTATGTTTATTTGTCTGGTTTTAATGAGTCTTTATTTTAAAGTACAATTTACAAAACGCTCACACAGTGTAATAGATAATGTTACTAGTGATTTTAGAATTAAAATATTTAATTTTTTAATTCATCAAGATTATAGTTATTATTTCCAACATGGGTCAAGTGCGATTATGAGTAACTTGCTTCAAAAATCTTTTGCCTTTGCTTCAATGGTTTTTGCAGTTATCAACATTTCAAATGCTTTTCTAATTACTGTTGGTGTAATTACCATCTTAGTTTTAAAAGAACCTTTTTATACACCTCTAATAATGCTTGGTTTTCTTTTATTTTACTCAACAGTTTACTACCTAAAGGCAAATATTATTTTAAAAAAAGGAGAAACAATGAACAATTCTCAAAATTCAATAGTAAAGATTTTTGAAAATACAGTAGGTTATTTACCTGAAATAATTATTTACAACTTAAGAAAATTTTATTTAGCAATTTTTAGTAAAGTTTCTAAAGACAGTGCCCATGCAACAGCTACAGTTAGAACAATAGCTGCATTACCCCGTATATACCTCGAAGCTTTAATCCTTATTTCGGCAATAGGTTTTATTACTTTTTCAGGTTTTTCAGAAAGACCCCTTGAAGAAAATATAACATATTTAGCAATTTTAGGATTAGGAGCTCAAAAAATTCTTCCTTTAATAAATTTAATCTTCAATCTATCAGTGTCTTACAAGGGTTCGATACCTATGGTATCAGAATTTTTGCATATACTAGATGATGGAAAAAAACCATTTGAATACACAAATCCCGATCCTTTAAATTTTAATAAATGTATAAAATTAGAAAAAATTAGTTTTCAATACAATAAAAACACACCTAAAATTTTAAATAATATTAATTTTGTAATTAATAAAGGAGATAAAGTAGTTGTAAAAGGTGAAACTGGATCAGGGAAAAGTACCTTAGTTAATATTATTTCTGGTCTCCTTACTCAAAACGAAGGAAAAATATTAATTGATGATACAGAAATTACTTTAGAAAATAAAATAAAGTGGCAGAAAAATATATCGATAGTGCCACAAAGCATTTTTTTAAATGACAGCTCTATACTAGAAAACATCGCCATTGCAGTAAGCATAAATGACATTGATATTCGAAAAGTTAAAAAAAGTGCACAGTTAGCACAAATAGATAATTTTATTGAAAGTTTACCGAATGGATACAATGAACAAGTTGGTGAGAGAGGCGTTAGACTTTCAGGTGGTCAAAAACAAAGAATCGGCATCGCTAGAGCACTTTATAGAAACAGTACCTTAATACTTTTAGACGAGCCTACAAATGCACTAGATTCAGAAAATGAAAATTTAGTTATGAGTGCAATAATCAATCTTAATAAAGATATTACGGTAGTTATGATATCACACAGTGATAGCTCCTTAAAATTATTTGATAAGATTATTGATGTAAATAAATATAAATAAACCCTTATAATTTATATACAATTTATGGTTAAAATAATTTCTTTTATGGGTGTTGATGGCTCAGGAAAGTCTACATTAATACAAAAATTAAAAAAACAATTTAAAATAAAATATTTACACTTGCGGCCCTATTTTTTTATAACAGATAAAAGAATTACAATTAAGAATCCTCACAAAAAGAAAAATTTACACTCTACATTTGTGAGTTTTATAAAATTAATAATGTGGCTTTTTATGTATAAATTTTTTTTTTATATAAATAAAAAAAAAGTTGGTAAATTGATAATTTTTGATCGATATGCACATGATATTCTCATAGATCCAATTAGATACAAACTTAAACTACCAAAATATATACTAGAAAAAATTTTAACTTTTTTTCCTGAGCCTGATTTATGGATAATTTTAAATGTAAATCCCAAAATAGCCTACAAAAGAAAAAAAGAAATTTCACTTAAAGAAACAACTAGACAAACACGAGAATATTTAAAATTTGCAAAGACTAAAAAAAATTCTATTGTAATAATGACAAATAAAAATTTAAAAAAAAGTACTTTAATTCTTCTAAAATGTATAAAAAAACATTATGGCAATAATTAAAAATATTCTCATAACAGGTGGGGCAGGTTATATTGGATCCCATATTGCAGAAATATTAGTTACCAATAATAAAAAAATATTTATTATTGATAACCTCTCTACTGGATTTAAAAAGTTAATAAATAAGAAAGCTTTTTTTTATAATTTAAATATTTTAACCACAAATAAATTAAAAAAAATTATTACAGAAAATAAAATTGACACTGTTATTCATTTAGCTGCAAGTCTGAGTATTGGTGTAGGTGAAAAATACCCAAAAATTTATTATAAAAATAATGTTATGGGTACAGAAAGTTTACTAAAAGCATGTAAAAATTCTTTAGTTAAAAATTTTATATTTTCTTCCACTGCCGCCATTTATAAAGATGGTCAAAAAATAGTAAATGAAAATTCTAAAATCAGTCCTAAAAGTGTTTATGGTAAAACCAAGCTCAAAGCTGAAAAAAAAATTATTATAAATTGTAAAAAAAATAAGATTAATTTTGGTATTTTAAGATATTTTAATGTTTGTGGAGCTAGTGATTCAGGAAAAATAGGTTTAATTTCAAAAGGTGATCATTTGTTCAAAAATATATCAAGTGCTGTTATGAAAAAAAAACCTTTAATCAAGATTAATGGTAATGATTACAATACATTTGATGGCACAACTATTAGAGACTACATACATGTATCAGATTTAGCTGATATTCATTTTAAGGTATTACAAAAAATTTCTAAATTAAATAAATCAATCACACTGAATTGTGGTTATGGTAAAGGGCTTTCTGTAAAACAAGTTGTAAATGAATTTAAAATACAAATTAAAAAAAAGATTAAAATAAACTTTCTTCCTAGAAGATTGGGAGATATGGAAATGATAATTGCTGATAATAAAAAATTAAAAAAGTTTATCAATTGGAGGCCTAAATATAATAGTATAAAACGTATCGTTAAGTCATGTATTGATTGGGAAAAAAAATTTATTTAAATGAAAAAAAAAATATTCATAACAGGATCATCTGGCTTTATAGGTTTTAATTTAAGCAAATTTCTTCTTGAAGATGATCATTTTATTCATGGATACGATGGAATAACTGACTACTACGACATAAAAATGAAACATGACCGCAATAAAATTTTAAAAAGTTATAAAAAATTCTCTTTTACTGAAGGTATGTTAGAAAATGAATTTCTTTTAGAAAAAACAATTACAGATTTTAAACCTGATGTAATTATTCATTTAGCTGCTCAAGCTGGCGTACGATATAGCTTAGAAAAACCAAAAATTTATTTAAGCTCTAATATTAATGGTACCCTTAATATTATTGAACAAGCTAATAAAATAAAAGTTAGCCATTTGATTGTTGCTTCTAGTTCATCTGTTTATGGTGCTAATAAAAAAATTCCCTTCCACGAGACAGATAAAACACAAACTCAAATGAGCATTTATGCAGCAACTAAAAAATCCACAGAAAGTATTGCACATTCTTATTCAAGTATATGGAAGTTGCCAATAACAATGCTTAGATTTTTTACAGTGTATGGTCCATGGGGTAGGCCAGATATGGCTTTATTTAAATTTACTAACTCAATTATAAATAATAAGCCAATCGACATATATAACAACGGTGAGATGTATAGAGATTTCACTTACATAGATGACATTGTGAAAGGCGTAGCATCTTTAATATTAGTACCACCTACAAATGAAGAAAGTATAGACAAAGGTGACAGCCTATCTCCTGTGGCTCCATTCAGAATTGTTAATATTGGTAATTCCAATAAAGTTAAGTTGTTAGATTTTATTGATGCTATTGAATCTTGTTTAGAAAAAAAAGCAATACGTAATTATATGCCTATGCAAAAGGGAGATGTAGAAGCTACATGGGCAAACACAGATTTATTGAAAAAATTAACTGGGTACAGTCCAAAAACTAATATTAAAGAAGGAATTAAAAGTTTTATTGATTGGTATTTATCTTATTACAAAAAATAGTATTTTAAATTAGTCTAGTCTTTAATGAATCAATAATCTTCTAGTTTAGATTTTTCTGTGATATGTCTCAAGAAGTTCATTCGAAGTTGATGACTTCCTAGTACTCTTTTTGTCATGTGAAGTTTTAATTGGAGAGATTTTTCCAGCTATTTTAGTTTTAGTGATAAGCACATTTAAATGGTCTACTGCAGATGAAAGCTCTGTTTTATTGTTATCATTATTTGAAATTTGTTCCTTAGCAATACTTAACCTTTCTTTAATATTATTTTTTTCAATAATTAATTTTTCATAATTCTCCTTATAAAAAGTTAAGTCACGGTTGGCTTTATTCTTGTACGCTGAAAACTCTTCTTCAACTTTTTTAATACTATTTATTAATGATTTTCTTTCACTAAGAAGTTTTTGCCCTACATCCATTAATTTTAGTGAATAATCTTTTAACTCTATAAATTTTTGCTTTTGTTCTTTAACCTGTTTATAAAGAATTCTTAAATTATCAGCTTCAAGTGATATATTTGCTTTATTCGTAAAAATAGTTATATCTTGCTCAAGGTCAATAATTTTAAGACGCAATTTTTCATCAGTTTTTTGAAATGTTAATATTTTTTTGTTATAAGTTTCCTGTTGACTTTTAGATTGATGAAATTCTTGATTATTTTCTAATTCTTTAATTCTTAACTGAAGATTTTTAATAACCTCAAGATTAGCCTCATTTAAAATAATGTTATTTGAATTAATTTTGTTTAATTTTTGCTTATTTAAAATTGGGTTCTGAGAATTAACTTGAGTAGATTTATTTTTTTTAAACTCTTCAGCTTCCTTTATAATATTATCAGTAATGACAGGTACTTGATCTTTTAATTGATTGCTTGCTTCTTTTCTGAAAACCACTTCACTTCTCTTCTTATTATGAAGCTCACTAATTGCACCTAGAATACTACTGATGTTATAACTTTCTTCCATGCGTTATTTTAAAACTAAAGTGATACAAAATCAATATTTTTAACAATCATTATGTTGGCAAGTTTTTCAAAATTTTATACTTAAAGTTTAATTCAAATTAAAAATTAGTTTTAGCAATTTTTTTTATATCTTTAAATTCAAGATTTCTAATATATTGAGAAATATAATGCATTAAAGTTAAGTGACAATCCTCAACAACTCCAAAGTTATTAGTTGGAAAATTGATATTATATTGTGATAGTTTTTTTAAGCCTCCACCATTAAATCCTGTAAAAGAAATAATTTTAATTTTTTTAGCTTTCGCAATTTTAACGCATTTTAAAATATTTTTACTTTTTCCAGAAACAGAGAAAGCAAACAAAATATCACCAGATGCACCGAGACGATCTAATTGGTAGGAAAATATATTGTCATATGAAATATCATTTGCGATAGCAGTAATAAGCGATGTATTAGAGGTTAAAGAATAAGCCTTTACGTTCAAATTTGTATTTGTGCATGATGATTTTGAAAAATCACAACTTAAATGTTCAGCAGAAGAAGAGGAACCGCCATTGCCACATGAAAAAATTTTTTTCTTCTTTTTTATAGAAGACAAAATTACATTAATTATGCTCTTTAATTCTTTTTTATCTACTTTTTGTAAAAGATCATTTTTAATATTTATATAATTTTTATAATATTCGTCACTATTTGATATTTTTTTAAAAGGAAAATTAATAATTTTATTCATGATTTTAAGATTTTATCATACATCTTGTGAAAATCAAAAATCAATAGTTTATTATTGAATAAATATTATTTGAGACTACAACGCATCAAAGATTTCAAAATCTTTATGATTTAAGTCTTTATTTGAAACAATTGTAGGTTTTTTTGGCCATTTAAAATTAAAAAATTTATCATTATATTTAATTCCTTTTTCAAATTTTGGTGCATAACTATTTGAACAGTAATAGTGAATTATTGAGTTATTTTTTAATGTAAAGAATGCATGTGCACATCCTGCAGGAATATAAATAGATTTTCTATTTGTTTCGTCTAATGAGAAAGCAATCCATTTTTTAAATGTTGGAGAAGACTTTCTTAAATCAACAACAATATCGTAAATTTCACCTTTAATACATGATACTATTTTTCCTTCAGAATATTTACCTGTTTGGTAGTGAAATCCTCTTAACGTGTGTTTAAATTTATTTTCTGAAATATTTGCTTGAATAATTTTTGATGAAATTCCATTTTTAGAAAATTCTTTTTTACAAAAATGTCTTCTAAAAACACCTCGGTTATCTTTATGTAGATCTGGTGTGATTAAAAAAACGCCTTTTATTATTTGTTTTTTGAAAATCACTGCACTATTTTTTTATTTAAATTATTTTTCATTACTTATCCAATTATATACATCTTTAAAAACATCACCAGGTTCCCAGTTTAATTCTTTTAGAGCAATTGAGTTATCTCCGTAGTTTATAAAAGGTTCACCATTTCTCAATTTATGAACGTTATACTTTAATACACTACCATCTTCTTTTAGAATCTCAGAAATTTTGTTTAATAAAATTTTTATTTCTGTTGGTTTCCCGTAACATAAATTCATTATACTGTGATTTTTATTTGTTGTATTGAGAAATAACATCGCTTTTACTAATCCTTCAATTAATCTATCTATATAAATAAAATCACGTTTATGTGTGCAGGGAGAAAGATCAATAGTTTTTTTAAACTTTAGTGCATTTATAACTTGAGGTAAAAGCTTATACTCTGAATCATAAGGTCCTATTGGATTAAACATACGTATAATTAAAGTTTTTATCTTTCTCTGTTCAGCAATTTCAATAGCTTTTAATGATGCGGTTAATTTACTTGACCCGTAATGACTAAAAGAGGGATCACAAGAAGATTTTTCATTCACTCTTCCCTCTATATTTTTATATTCAGCATTAGTACTACCTATAATTATTTTTGTATCACTTTTTTTTTTAATACTTCCATATAAATTTTCAATAAACTTTATATTATTCATTGTTGAATTTTTGAGAGAAAACTTATTTTGTCTGATACCACTAGTATCAGCAGCTAAATGAAAAATAAAATTAGGATTAATTTTATTTATAAGAAAATTAACTTTTTCTTTTTCAACTAAATTAATAACATTAAATTTAATTTTTAATTTTTTTAAGAAGTCTAGTCGTTTTTTTTGTACACCATCATAAGTTACCAATTTTTTTGATATTGTCACAAAAACATTACATTTTTTTTTGGCGAGTGTTGACGCAAGATGAAATCCTACGAAACAAGAAGCACCTGTTATTAAAATATTATTTGTATTCATTTTAAAAATTTTGAATAATTTTCTGTTATTTATTAAATTTTTACTAATTATATTTTTTTAGTATTTTAATAATTTTCTTATCTAATCTTTCTCTTGGTTTAATATGTAAATATTTTAATTTTAGTTTTTTTGCAGCTTTTTTGTCTGAAATTTGATCTCCAATAAAATACATTTTAGAAAAATCTAAATTAAGATCAGCTTGTGCTTCGTGAAATAACCCAGTCATTGGCTTTCTACAAATACATTTTTCACCTGGATGATGTGGGCAAACATAAATATAATCTAAAGAACCACCAGCTTTTTTAACTTGCTTAGACATATTAGTATGAATTTTTTTAACTTCTTTTTTAGACATTATACCATGACCTATACCAGCTTGGTTTGTTGCTATTATTGTCTTAAAACCATTATCTTTTAATATCTTGAGAGCTTCTAATGAACCTTTTCGCCACTTAATTTCGCTTAATTTCGTAACATATTTACCTTTTTTAAGTTTTTTATTTAAAACACCATCTCTATCTAAAAAAATAAATTTTTTAACTGTTAGCATTAATTTTACCATTTATTAATTTGAATAACTTCATCTTAATTTTAAAAATTCTAAAAGAGCACTTGTTTAAGAAAGATTAAATTTTTATTGTTTATTTTTTAGTTAAGCAAACTTAATAAAACCTGTTTTTTCATAAAAACTTAAACCAGTAGGGTGCGTCAAATAGTGATATTGATAATCATTATCAATGATAATAGTTATCATTTGCAATTAATTATTAACAATAAAAGGAAAAAAATGAAAAAAATAATACAATTATCTATGGCGCTTATATTCTGCGCTACTTCTTTATATGCTAAAGAGGTTAACGTATTTAGTGCTAGACACTATGACTCTGACATTCAACTTTACGAAAAATTTACTTCTAAAACTGGAATTAAGGTGAATGTTATTTCCGGTAAAGACAAGGCACTTCAAAAAAGAATAAGTGAAGAAGGTGCTGACTCAAAAGCAGATTTATATATTACTGCTGATGCGGGCAGATTGGGTGCTTTTGATGCAGCCGGTATGTTTCAAAACTCAATGTCTTCTAAAATAAAAAAAGCTGTTCCGTCTAACTTAAGATCTAACAATTGGACTGGGATAGCTAAAAGAGCAAGAATTATTTATTACTCACCTGAAAGAGTTAATGTAAACGATCTTAAAGGAATGAGATATGAAGATCTTGCCGATCCTAAATGGAATGATAAAGTCGTTATCAGACAATCAAATAATGTCTACAATCAATCTCTTGTTGCTTCATTAATTAAAAATAATGGAAAAAAAGCTACAGCAAAATGGGCTAAAGGAATCGTAGCAAATATGGCTAGAGATTCAAAAGGAAATGATAGAGCTCAAATTTTAGCAGTTGCAGCAGGTGAAGCTGATTTAGCAGTAGCAAATACTTATTATTATGCATTGATGTTATCTGGCAGTAAAGGTGAAGAGCAAAAAGCTGCAGCAAAAAAAGTTTTACCTTTTTTCCCTAATCAAGATGATAGAGGAGCTCACATGAATATTAGTGGAGGTGGTGTTATAAAAACTGCTCCAAATAAAGCAAATGCTATAAAGCTACTTGAGTTTTTATTAACTAAAGACGCACAAGAACATATAGTTAATAATACTTTTGAATATCCAATTATTGATGGCGTAGA
>MDTF01017354.1_pt1 | contig 10360 bp, 14 predicted proteins | sample 811191 | NCBI WGS metagenome assembly MDTF01 (sample SAMN05326649, study PRJNA326480) | marine metagenome | isolation source: seawater | place: Southern Ocean | collected 2011
ATGTGTTGTGAATGTTGATGCTAAAGATGTTCGGATGAAGAGCGAAATCAAAATAATCGAACTTTATGATGTGGGTAATCATGACGCTATCAATGATGACGCTATCAATGATGACGCTATCAACGATGATGCTATCAACGATGACGCTATCAACGATGACGCTATCAATGATGATGCCATTACGAGCGACCGAAATAAGTTGGTTGAAAAGGTGTGTGTCATTTGTTTAGAGGTGTATGATGGTGAAAAGCGTGCGTGCGTTCCACATTCCAAACATATTGTTGCAAAATGCGATTGTGCGTATTTTGTTCACTCATCTTGTTTTCAAAAGTGGGTTCAGACACGTCCAACCAATTCGGTCAATTGCCTGGTTTGTTCTAGCGAAGGCGTGCTTGTATTGAGTTATGTGGAGAGAATAAGCATTGTGTTGAAAAGCAGAAGATGCCGCAACCTTTTGGTTTCTATGACACGAATGTTTTGTTGGGGATGCGTCTTGATGTTGCTTTGGGAAATAAGTTGTTTTATTGAGAATAGAGAAAATGATTTCTATGGCAATGGGCGTTACTACGAAGACGATGTTTACGAAAAAAACGTATATGAAGACGATATTGGTGCCTCAAATGCTCGCCCTCAAGAAGGAGGAGGATTTTTGATATAGTTCACAATATTTTCAACGGGTTAAAACAGAATAAAATAAAATAAAATAATAAAGATGATTCAATGATTTAAGTTATATGGCAGCAACAAATAACTTAAACCAATCTGATACAAAACACATCGCGCTTTTGATACCAAGCACATCGCGTGGACGTGACAATTGGAGTTCGATAAAAGATACATACCTGATGAATATGAGCGTCAAAACGTTCTTATTGACGCAAAATAAGGAACATAGATATACTTTCTACATAGGGTGCGATGCGGACGACCGTATTTTGGCACAACCTACACAACAAGACGAGTTGCGTCGTTTTTCAGACGTATTCAAGAATGTAGATTTCAAATTCATTCATTACACAAACATTCAAAAGGGTCATCTTACTAAAATGTGGAATGTATTGTTCAAGCAGTCATACGACGATGGCTGTGATTACTTTTATCAATGCGGAGATGATATTGTATTTCTAACAAGCGGTTGGGTAAACGATTGCATCCAAGTGTTGGAACAGCATGATGATATCGGGCTGGCTGGACCAATCAACAACAATTCTACAATTTTGACACAAGCGTTTGTATCACGAAAACATATGGATATATTCGGTTGGTTTTTCCCCGAGGAAATCATCAACTGGTGTTGTGACGATTGGTACAACCATGTATATCGACCGAATCATTTTTATCCTTTACACCAACACTTTTGTAGCAATGAAGGGGGGCAACCTCGTTATGTGATTAATAATGATGTATTTTACAATCACGACGGTGTAAATAAGACGCGCAAGTTGAGAGAAAACGCTGCTAATTTGGCTGCAAAACACAAATTACTTATTGAACGTTTTATTAAAAACAATTCCAATATACGATGGACCAGTAAATAGCGAACGATTTATAAACGATTATTCTATCATAAGAGCTCGCGACCCACAATTACTACAAAAAGTGAATATGTTGGCAAACAACGAAGAAATGTATAATAAGGTTGTCAATTCGAATAAATTAAATGAGCAAATGATGTATCAGGCTACATCTGTGGTAAATGAATTTTGTCTTAAGTTGGAGAGTAGGTAGATTATTTTTTTCTTATAATAGCAATACATCCAGCTTTTAATTTTGTATTTAATGTGCCAGAATACTTAGGAATATTATAATTATCATGTAAATATTTCTCTCGTTCTTCTGGAGCCGCAATTATTTCAATATTTTCAATATTATCGGTAAGATATTTATTATCATCGTCGGATAAATATTCTGAATAAAACACATTTGATTTTAAATAATTATGCAATACATACAATACAGAATCTTTATAAACTTCTTCTTCTTCTAATTTGTTACTTTGGATAAATTTTTGTAACCACGATTTTTTTACCTCTTGATGTGTTTTCAATTCCATTTTTTTGCCCCCACCAGCTACCTGTTTGAAAACCCCACATTGTACAAATATCTTCAATTATATATATTCCACCACTATTTACTTTTTTAAATAAATTTCCGAACGATTTAAGCATATGTTCTTGAAAATGTTCACCATCGTCTACTATCAAATCATATATATTCTTTTCTCACCGGTAGACAGAGTTGCATTATATCCATCCAACGGGCTAGCAAAATAAACTATACAGTAATTCATGAATGTTAATATATCATTAATGTTTAAATAGCATTAACGTTATATGAAATTACTCTGTTTTAATATAATATTCTTTCATAAAATTTTTATTATTACCTTGAAAATGTAATAAAATAAATCTTATATCTTTATTTATTCTTTTATTATAACAGTATGGTTTACTATCTATATATTTAATATTTTTATTTTTTCTATCATCGACTTCCCATTCGTCTGGATAAATATGATTACCCAGTGATGCTAAATGTAAATCAAATGTGAACTCCTCGTTGAATATTTGTGTTAAATCACTTTCAAAATAAGGAAAATTGGGTAATCTCAATCCTTTAAATACAGTTTCATTATGAGAAAAATAATACAATAATGTCATATCGCATATTCCACCGGGTTCATTATATTGTTTGAACCATTTAATCATAATTGACCTATTTTTTTGATTAGTATAAAAATGGAAAATAAATTCAGTGAATTCTCTTAATTTTGTTGAACTCCATATACTTTGACCTCCAGTAATATTTTTGGATGGGGAACTACATAACATGAATTCCTTATCACATAAATGATTATTATCTATCTGTGTGATATTATCATATATCAAAACATCACTATCACATATAAAAGCTCTCTCAATATTATTACTATACATATAATCATATATAATCATCCATCTAACAATACATAATAATTCTATAAATGATGAGTTACTAGATAAATGTATATAGAATTTTTGAAAATTAGTAGCATTTTTTTTGTATTTATTATAATCAATAATAGTAGCACCATCGATGTTATTATATTTATCAACAACATCAGTGATAAGTATTACATTTTTGTTATATTTTAACGCCTGTAACAAAGATAGACTAACATATTCTTTATAACCTAAGTGAAATATAATTATTGGTAAATCCATTATTTTTATATTTAATATTTACTGTTTAAATATAAATATATCTTGTATATAATGAATTTCTCTAATATTTCAAATTCTTTTACAGATGAAGAAAAAAGGGAATCCTTTATATACTTACAACAGTGTATGTTTGATAATAACAAACCATTTTTCATCGGTAGATTGTCTGGAAACGAACCCAACTTTTGTGGTAAACTACTCTATAATAAAAATATTTCCCAAAATTTATTATATGAAATGTTAACTGCTGCTGGTATTCAATTTTTGAATAATGATGATGTGAAGAAATATGTTAATATGTATATAAAATCGTGTCAAAATAGTTCACTCCTTGCTGTATGGTCGGGTGGAATGTATATACAAGCAAAGGATTATTATACTTTTTTAGATAACAATTTTCCAAATCAAAAACGAATATGTGCTCAAGCATTAGAACCTTTTTATTTTATGCAAGAACCCGAATATAAATTTAATAAATACTTTATTAATAAAAAGGTATTGATAATATCATCTCATAAACATACAATTGAATCGCAACTGTCAAACCATACATCAATATTTGATAAACCTATATTTGATGAATCTACTGAATTTTATGTGTATAAACCTCCACAACAGAACTGTGGCAATCATGATTCAAATTCATGGCAGTATCATTATGATATTATGAAAAATGACATTTCACAGATATGTGAAGATTTTGATTTTGATATTGCATTAGTGAGTTGTGGTGGATTTGGAATGATAATATCAGATTATATATATAGCGATCTTAAAAAAAGTGTGATGTATATTGGTGGTGGACTTCAATTGTTCTTTGGAATCAAGGGTAATCGTTGGATAAATCATCCAATAATTTCAAAATTAATGAATGATAAATGGTGTTCAGTTATGAACGAAGATAAACCATCAACTCTTTCAAATAATCCTCGTGTATGTGAAAATAATTGCTATTGGTGATTTTAAATATAAAGATTTTTATTTATATTTTTAATATGGAACGAAATTATACAACAATTACATTTTTTAAAAATTATACACCTACCTTTTTTTCGTTTATACATTTTTACAGGGAAGTATGGGGTTGTAAAAAATTTATTTTCAATGTAGGATATACAGATGAAGAAACATATAGATACATTTTCGAAAACTATATGGAGAATACTGTAACAAATCCTATAAAATTAAGTATCAATACACCTCTCATGCAAAATGTAGAAATCTACAATTTACAAAAGAATAATGTAGATTATATTTTTATACTGTATAAAACACCAGTTTATTATAAAGAGGTAAATGTTTTCAATAAAGTTAAAAATGCTGTTTTTAATATTATATTTAATTTTATCAAAATAAATGCGAATGATTTTTACATTTCGGTTGATGATGATGAATTTTTATATTCATCAAATATGAAAAATTTAAAAGAAAAAATAGAGTCAGAAGGAATATATTCATTTCATTTTGTAGAAAGCTATCCTTCAAATACAGTAGATGAATTGAAATTATGTTTACAACCATGGTATTTTAATGCTTGCAAAAGAAATATAATGAACCATTCATATCATCCTTGTAAAACATATTTATTTAATTTGAGAAAAAATAATAATAACTTCAACACATATCTAGGTTTCTGGAGACATGATAAATGTGGTAATGTAAGTGAAAAGGCGTGTGAGTTAGTTACATTAAATAATGGAGATATTTCAATAGAAGAGTTAAAATCATATGGCATATGTTATCATTTAACAGGACTCACTTTGAAAAATTTATGGTATGTAAAAGGAAAAAATAGATTTACTAATAATGGTATAGATGGAAATTACAAAAACTTATTATCAGATTATAAATATATTAGTGAGATGTATAAAATCATTGATGATGATTTCATTTTTTCAATTATTCAAAATAAAGATATAGAACTAATGAAAGAATGTGAAACGAAATAATTCTATTTTTGATCATATTAAAATAAAAATATTTCTATATTTTTAAGGGAGCTTAATAAAGACCTGAAAAATATGTATCAAATAAAAAGACACGAAAAATTAAAAAGAATTATCTATAATTTCTCATATTAAGATCGGCGTTTTAAATGAGAAAAGGTGTAAACTTGTATGTTTTTTTGTTCTAGATTTTCCAGATGCTTTTTTGCTTGAATTCTATTTTATATTCCAAATTTCTAAATGTCTTTGAAATTTATTAATTATATTATTATCTTTTTTAATAAAAGCGATATCTATTTGGTTTATAAAACCAATATTATGTATTTCGGATATATCAAATGGAATAAAATTATTTTTTTTCATATATTCAATATAATCATAGAAGTTTGGTGAATTTTTATTATATTCGCCAAAAAAAGGTATTTCTATGATAATAACCTGGACGTTTTCAATAAATTGATCAAATCCACTTAGAATATCAAGTTCGGAACCTTGTGTGTCTAATTTAACTATATCAAAAATGGTATTATTATCAAAATTTTTAAAAATATTATTCAAAGTATTCGTTTTTCGTTTTTCTGTTTTACATGTTTTTAAAAATAATTCAGTATTTTCAATGTAATAACTGTTTCCACATGATAAACCATTGAAGTTCCATTTTACATCTTTTATATTATCTGATAATATAACATTATAGAATTTAGTGTTTTCATTAGTTGTTATATTATGATTTTCTCCATCAAATAAATAATACACTGCATTAGGATACACTAATTTAGTAGTTTTTGTCCAATATCCTTTATTGCAACCAATATCTAATATTTTATTTGCTTTTAGTCCATTTTTTTTTAATAGATTCAATGTCTTATTGTGATAATTGAACATTATGTATAATGTATAATGTATAATGTATATATATGTTTAATACAAAATCAAACGTAATACCATTATTTAAACGATTGAATTTATCCATTCTCGTACGACAACTTATTTCTTTAATCAACATTTGAATAACTCAAAATTCATACAATAGTTTATTAAACATATTATGTTTAATCAAAATTGAAAAATATAATTTAACGTAGTAATTTTATTCAAAAATTATTTTCCTATGTGTTTCACTTTTCGTATTTTTAATTGAAAATAAATTTTTATTTTAACATGGAACGAAATTATACTCTGAGAGCACAAAAACATATTGATACATTTTACTGCGTGGTTGAAAAGAGTATTGACGTGGAAAATATTAATAGACTGTTCGATTAACGTGACTATCAAAACAACAAGTTTCTTATATTTCGAAATATTATTTTCATTTAAATAGAAGATTTTTAATAAATAATATATGTCAGAAATATGTTTTTGTATTCCAGCCAGATATAATTCTACACGTGTCCCACATAAACTATTACTCGATTTTGGAGGTGAAACATGTATTGTAAAATTACTAAAACAAGTATTGAAATCTAATTACGTTAACAAGGATAATATTTATGTTTTAACTGATAGTACACTGATACAAAACGAATTAAAATCTTTTGAATGCAATATTATTATTACCGACAAGCATTATTGTAATGGGACAGAACGAATTTCAAAAAATTTGGATTTAATACCCGAAAAATATAGTATTATTGTAAATATACAGGCAGACGAACCATTCATATCACCTTTGAATATAGATGAATCTATTAGTAAACATTTACAGAAAAATACAGATATTTTTTATACAACACTTCATGAAGAAAATAATTCAATTGATTACTTGAAATCTACTTCATCTTTAAAAGTTATAACGGGTCTTAATAATAATGTTTTATATTATTCGCGAAATATTATACCGTGGAACAAAAAAAACGAGATCAAAGAAGGTTATACATATAAAACTTTTACAGGTATATATGTTTTTAACAGACACTATCTTAAAAAATATTGTAAAATTAAAAATACTGAACTACAACACGAAGAGGATTGCGAACAACTTAAAATTATTGAAAATGGATTTATGATTAAATCATACCCTACAATTGTTTTTAATGAAATATCATTGAATACGAGTGAGGATTATATATTTTTATATAATAAATACATAAAAAAAGACTCTTATTAATAAATAAAATGCTTCAGTTGTTGGATTGTACATTACGTGACGGTGGGTATATAAATAATTGGAGGTTCAATGATATTTTTAAAGATAACTATTACAAAATATGTGATGATATATTACATTATATAGAAATTGGGTTTATAAATAAAACAGATAAATACAAAAAAGGAATAGTTGGAAACAATAGAATACTTACTTTATCTCAAATTAACTTGATTTCAAAGTATAAGTTTCAACCCGTTGTTATGGCAGATTTTTCCGATATAAATTTAGATATTCTAAAAGAAAAGATTAATGTTAGTTTGGTTAGAATCGCATTTCATAAAAATGATTTACATGAAGCTCTAAAAACTTGTAAAGAAGTAAAAGATTTGGGTTATAATATAAGCGTAAATGCAATGGCTATAACCAATTATAATATGGATGAACTCGAATATCTTTTTAATTTTATAAACGAAAATGGCTTAGATGTTTTATATATTGCTGATTCTTATGGTTCGTTACATCAAGAAGACATCAAAGAATATCTTACTTTATTTGATTTAAAATTAAATAAAAATTGTAAAATTGGATTTCATTTACATAATAATTTGAATAACGCATATAGTAATTATGAATATCTTAAAAATATAAGTGGAACATTTGAAACAACAATAATAGTTGATTCTACTATGTTTGGAATGGGAAGAGGTGCAGGCAATTTACAAACTGAATTAGTAATTGTAAATGAAAATAAAAATATTCAACTTAAACAATTAATCAATATTTTAATATTTATACAGGACAACATAAAACCTCTCTATAAAAATGATAACAATGAGTGGGGATATGATCTTGACTATTTGCTAAGTGGATATCTTAAGATGCATCCAAATTATGTTGTAATTATGAGAGATTTACAAATTTCTATGAAAAATAGATTTTTTTTGATCGAGAAAATATTTGAATCCAAAAGTCAGTATAACTATTTCAATCAAGAAATAATTAATAAATTAATAACAAAATATAAAAATAAAATTTTATAATATATTATTTAATATAATGATAATAATCGGTAATAAGAGTTATAAAAAAATAGATTTAAACGAAATTATAGATTCTTTTGAAAAAAATATTCGTTTAAATCTTAGCTTACCTAATAACAATAATGGGACAAAAAAATATTTTCGTTATACCAACGGAAATGTTTATGATAATATTGAAAAAAAACAAGTAGTAAAATATATAAAATTAAAAGGTCTATCAGAAGAATATGTAAATCTTTTTGAAAACACATATATTCCAAAAGATTATATTTGTATCTTTAAACAAAATAACAATTATAAACAACTATACAATAGATATCTTGAAAAAATATCTTGTCCACATTCATTTAAAAAATTACCGAGACTGGGGTGTAATGCTATATTTGATATTTTATTAAAATTAAATAATACTGAAAAAATTATGGACAATAATGAAAAAATATATATAACTCATTTTTCATTATATTATGATGAAAATAATAACCATCAATATATAAATCTTGATAAAACACCTGAATGTCACTGTTTCGAATCAGAAGCATTAATTTTAAGATGGCTTCATATGAATAACTACATAGATGCAACTCTTTGTGCTGTTCAAGATACAGAATTACCTTCAATAGATTGTAAGTATATCAAACCATCTAATTATATTACACACAGGTTATTGAATAAATATGGCATTTGCATATTTAAAAATTTTTTTTTTGAAGATGAAACGGAAAAAATTGGAGAATTAATAAAAACAAATGATGAAATAAAACTATTCATTATTATAGGTGAAAAGAAAAAAATTGTATTAGTAAATAATATTTATAAAGAAGGTATCATTGAATACGGAAACAATAAAGATTACACACAATACTATTTATAATAAGTAAAATTTTATTTAGAATGGTTTATTCAACGCGTTCAATAAATTAGCAATATATTCTAAAATGTTCTTATACGTCAGTATATTTTCTACAAAATATTTATTATTTTGTATTATTTTTTTATCTGAGATAATATTTCTTTTTTTATAATATCTTTTAATTGTTCAATATTTGTAAATGAAATATAATTTTCATTATCCTTTAATAAGTATGAATAAAATTCTTCGAAAGGTGAAGAACATACAATTGGGACACTATTCATAGATAGTAATAGTCTCATACGGTCTGTTCCACTATCATTGGGGTTTATAAGCAACGGATACTTATATTCAAAATGTTTTGAATATGGTAGATACTTTTTCCCACATTTATTCATATTAACTAATTTTGAATTTATATTTCCCCATAAATATCCATCACAAATATTCAAATTATCACACATATAATCAAAATAATTTTTTCTTTTATCACCAACATTACTACCTGAAAAAAAAAACTTTTTTTTTTATCTTCAAAGGGCAATGTATCATTTTCAAATATAAAAGATTTTGTATCTTCATATTTTACACCTTCACAATCGTCATTTAACCATTTATAGTCATGTATTATAGAATCATGTGTAAAACGAAAATTAGGTATAATAAAATACCCTTTATTATTATTTATTGGACGACAAAAATTAAAATGACCTTTTTTGGGGTGATCATCAAGATTTATTTTAATGCTACAGTCCGATACAGAAAAAATCTTTAATGTGTCTTCAATCATAACTTTCCACGCTATAGATCTCCCTCTCCAAGGAATACTCACAGGAGGATTGTTTATAATCTTATTTTTTTTGATTTTAATTAGCATTACATTGTTTTCAATAGGTTTTAAATTTTCTTCTTGATAAATTTTAACATTTTCTATCGTAGTCTGTTCTTCTATAATTTCTTGAAATAGCATAACTCTAATAATATAATATATTAACTCTAATAATATAATATATTAACTCTAATAATATAATATATAAAAAGATTTTTTAAGTGATTTAATTTATCTATTCTCGCACGACAACTTATGTCTTTAATCAGCATTTAAATTACTCAAAATTCATATAATATTTTATTAATCATATTAGTAAAACTTTGTTTACTATATACATTTCGTTGATACCATTCATAACACGCATTAGACATTAAATTCCAATGATCTTCTGTTA
>MDTF01013992.1_pt1 | contig 10358 bp, 7 predicted proteins | sample 811191 | NCBI WGS metagenome assembly MDTF01 (sample SAMN05326649, study PRJNA326480) | marine metagenome | isolation source: seawater | place: Southern Ocean | collected 2011
TATTAGTAATGGCTAGTGTATTGGCTCTTATGTTGGTGCCATTAGGCTTTCCGTTGGAGCAAGTTTCAGGAACAGATTTTAGAGCAGGCTTGTCCACATCTTATTTTTTTGCCGCGGTTTTTCTCATTGCCCTAATGTCGATCTACAAAGTAAGAGGATTTCTGAGCAGCATAGATATTTATCTTAAAGGCGTCAGCGGAATGATGTTGGTAGCGATCACTTTGCTACTTGCCTGGGCTTTGAGCGATATTGGTAGAGAGCTCGGGGCTGCCGAATACATAGCAGAAGTTGCTAAAGCAGGTTTGCCTGCTTGGATGTTTCCAATGGTGGCATTTTTGCTCTCGGCGATTATCTCTTTTGCTACTGGATCGTCTTGGGGAACGTTCGCAATCATGTTGCCGTTGGTAATTCCTACCGCCTATGGAATTGAGGCGCCAATGTATGCGTGCATTGGAGCCGTACTTTCTGGGGGGTTGTTTGGTGATCATAGTTCGCCAATTTCAGAAACAACTATTCTTGCGTCTACAGGTGCCAGCTGTCCTCAAATAGAGCATTTCAGAACCCAGCTACCTTATGCTTTGTATAATGGAGTTATCAGCTTGGTCGGTTTTTCTATAGCGGGGATAACTGGGTCTAGTCTCATTGTGATTGGCGCAGTCATGGCGCAAATAGTAGGGCTGATATTAATAAAGAAGATGCAAAGGAAAAAGAATTAGTTGCAAGTCATGTTTACGAGCAGAAATCGTTTAAGGGACTCCGATGTTTTTATAGCATGCTGCTGTGCAACGCTTAAGAGAAATAAATAGTATTTTTAAGAATTTAATTAGCGCCACCAGTGAGTAAAAAATAGATCACGGCGCTTACCCCTATTAGCGCTAAAGCACATACGCTTATGGAAACGGCTATAATATCAAAGCTATTTGTTGCTGCGTCAAGTGTCGCTGGCTTAAGTTTTTCACTAGACAGAGTGTTTACCTTTTTAGCTAGAGCCTACCTTTAATTTTTCAATGCCAAATTGCTTCATTTGATAAGCTAGAGTCGAAGGTTTTATACCAAGTAATTCCGCGGCTCCGCCGCTACCCCATGTTTTCCAATTTGCAGCGCGAAGCGCAGCATATATGTTTTCTTTTTCAAGCGCTTTAAACTCAATGTTGGTGAGAAAGTCTGTGGACCCAGCCATCGTTTCACTTGATATATCTTGCCGCACGTTAGCCGGGGTGACGATGGCAAGGTCCAGATTTAGTTTTTTGCTGTTTGAAGATATGACTGCACGCTCAATAGTATTTTTGAGTTCGCGAATATTTCCTGGCCAGCTGTGAGATTTTAACTGTTCAATATTTCCCTTGGTAAGGCTGTGTGCTTCTTTACCTAATTCTCTGCAAGCTCGATCAAGAAAGCTAGCCGCCAATGGCGCTATATCGTTAATACGCTCTCGAAGTGGCGGGACTTGAATGGGGAAAACACTTAAGCGATAGAATAAATCCTCTCTGAAGCGTCCGGCCTTAATTTCAGCTACAAGATCGCGGTTGGTGGCGGCAATGACCCGAACATCTACTTTTACAGTGTGATCATCTCCTACCCGTTCAAACTCATTTTCTTGCAATGCTCGGAGCAGTTTGCCTTGCTGTGAAATTGGTATTTCACCGACCTCGTCTAGGAAGAGTGTTCCTCCATCGGCTAATTGCAGTCTGCCAATACGGTCTTTGTGAGCGCCTGTAAAAGAGCCTTTGACGTGGCCGAAAAACTCACTTTCAAATAATTCTGAGGGAATAGATGCGCAGTTTACTTTAACGAGAGCGTCTTGAGAGCGATTAGATTGGGTATGTATGGCGCGCGCAACCATTTCCTTGCCAACGCCAGATTCACCTAAAATCAGAACACTTGCTGGAGTTGCTGCTACAGCATCGACTTGAGCGAGCGTGCGTTTAAGTGAATCGCTAGTCCCTATAATGTCGTTAAAGTTGCCGGAGGAATTTACTTCATCTCTTAGGTAGTCCCGCTCTAACTCAAGCTTTTCTTTGAGAATACTAATCTCAGCGTGGGCTAGTTCCCGTTGTTTCTCGATTTCTTTACGGTCGGAGACGTCCCTAAAGATAACCACTGCGCCATCAGGTCTGCCATCGCGCAGAATCGGGGTGCTAGTGTATTCTATTGGAACTGCTGAACCGTCGGTGTGCCAAAACACTTCATTTTCTACTCGGTGCACTTCACCATCTTTTATAGACGCGTAGATGGGGCAATCGCCTCTTGGGTAACTTGAGCCGTCAGCATGGGAGTGGTGGTGTACTTCGTGCGACAGCTTACCCAGCACATGCTCGCCTTTCCAGCCGAGAATTTCAGTTGAAGCCATGTTGCTGAACGTAATAAGGCCATCTTTATCTAGGCCGTAAATACCTTCGCCGGCGGCATCAAGAATGAGTTGATAAGTGTTCTGTAACTGCTCAAGCGCAGCATAGGCTTGCTGTCTAAGAAGTTCGCTTTCCCGGCGCTGGGTATTATCCCTAAACACAATAACAGCGCCGTTCGGTTTACCGTCTTTTAAAATTGGAGTGCTTACATACTCCACTGGAATCGAGTCGCCGTTGGTGTGCCAAAACACTTCATTATCGACATGATGAACTTCACCATCTTGCAATGAAGCAAAGATGGGGCACTCAGATCGATGATAGGGGCTGCCGTCTTCGTGTGAGTGGTGATGTACTTCATGGGAAGATCTTCCTAAAACCTTGTCCAATTCCCAGCCTAGAATCTCCACAGCGGCTTTGTTGCCAAAGGTAATTTTACCGTCTTTGTCCAAGCCCCAGATGCCCTCACCGGCACTATCGAGAATCAATTGATGTTGGGTGCGAAGCTGAGAAAGCTCCTCGGACTCGCTTTTTGCTATTTTTTCGTCTTTCGCGAGAATTAGAATGCTAGTTGCGTTAGTTTTTGAATCTGTGTCACGCCATGCGGTTAGTGAGATGAGCTCAAAGCCATCCGGGGTAAGCAGCTCGGTTATATGGCCGGTGATAGCTTCGCCGGTATTGATGACGGTTTTCAGCTGTTGTTCTAGTTTGTGGCTGCGCTCTAAATTTATCAGCTGATCTAGGGGTAGCTGCAATTTTTGATCTTCAGACAAGGAGAGCTTGTCACGCCAGGCACGGCTAAGCCCCTGAACTAGTAAAGAAGAATTCAGGCGCAGTAACAGTGCTGGTGATTCATCTGTCGGGCCGGTTTTTGCGCTGTTTACTTTCTCGCTTATTTTCTCGTCTTCTCTACCGAATTCACTGTCCATTTTTAACCTCAATTTTTTAAGGATAAACCACAATAAACTGAGGGCCACAATTTATTGTGGTTAAATTAAAGCTTAAGTAACTGATATATAACATATTAAATTTTGGCACGATAGGTGCAGCCACTTGACATAGCTAAACATAACAGCTAACTAGAAATGAACCAATATTTCAAGACTGTTCTAAGAGTAACAAGTCTGATTGTTAAGAAGTAGAGATAGCCAGAATTTGAGGAAAAATTATGCAGAGACATCCACTCCCCCCATTTGACTTAGCATCAGCTAAAGCCAAGGTGCAAGCGGCAGAAGACGCTTGGAATTCCCGCGACCCGAAGCGCGTAGCTAAAGCTTATTCAGACCGGTCCCAGTGGCGAAACAGAGATCTCTTTTTTGTCGGTAGAGAAGCTATAGAGACATTCTTGACCGAAAAATGGAAGCAAGAGCTTCATTACAAATTAATGAAAGAGCTATGGGCCTATAGCAGCAATCGCATATCGGTGCGGTTTGAATATGAGTGGCAGGATGCAAAAACAGGCCAGTGGTTTAGAACCCATGGAAACGAGCATTGGGAATTTGACGAGAATGGGTACATGCAGCGCCGAGATATGAGTGCAAATGATGTACCGATTTCATCAGGTGAGCGTCGCATAGGTTTGATCGTTGTGAATCAGCGCAGCGCTGAGGCGTAAATGAGAGGGAAGGTGCTGTGACACATAAATTCGCGCAAACCATGTTCACAGCTAATGTAAAGGCTGCCCAGTTGGCGTCTGGTTCGATTGAGCAAAATGAAAACCTTGAGAAAAACTTTGGTCCCAATGCGCAGCTAAGGCTTAGGGAAGCTGAGTTTATATCGCAAAGGGATTCATTCTACCTAGCGTCGGTAAGTGAGACAGGCTGGCCCTATGTTCAACATCGTGGGGGTCCAAAAGGCTTTCTAAAAACCTTGGGCGGCAACCTTTTAGCTTATCCAGATTTTCGGGGAAACAGACAATTGGTTAGCACTGGCACCTTGCGGGTAATGACCGCTGTTCCATTATTTTGATGGACTATGTAAGAAGGCGGAGATTAAAACTTCTTGGACATGTTCGTGTTCAAGATGTGTCTTTAGTGAGTTCAGAGATTTTGGAAATGCTAGCCTTGCCTGATTATCAGGCAACGTGTGAGCGGGTTTTCTTCATTGACGTGCACGCATTCGACTGGAACTGTCCCGCGCATATTACGCCAAGGTTCAGTCGTGAAGAGTTTGTGGAGATGAATACTCTAGACGAAACGGGTGCCAGGTAATGGCTGGGAGTTCAAAGCAATCACTTGAGCTGTTGTCATATTGGCCATGTTTATTTTTGGTGATGTGACGGGGCGCGTCCAATAACTGCTCGGTGCTATTGGTGTGCCGATTCAATGACAGAATTAGCAAAGGCAGGTAACGGATAAATGGAGTTGATAGATGAGCTAAAGATAAAACAGAGATTAATTGAAGGGTAAAAAATCAGTGAAAGATAAATCTGAATAAATAGTATACAAACCGGGGTAAAAAATGATCAGGGTAAAAACAATGGTAATCTTAATGGTAATTCCTGCTGTAATCGCTGTGGCGTTTTGGTTGTTTGTGCCAGTCGGGCCTTGGTACTAAACCGAGGAGAGACGTGTCTCTATGTCATCGGTTTTTTGGATAATTTTATAGTAACTTAGAGATAAATACATCTCGGATAATCGGAGTTAAAGAGATCGGCTAATCACCATCTTTTGAACTTCGTTGGTGCCTTCATATATCTGACAAACTTTTACGTCGCGAAAAAAACGTTCTACCGGGAAGTCTTTAAGGTAGCCATAGCCGCCATGAATATGAATCGCTTCGGAGCACACTTTTTCAGAAATTTCGGAGGCAAATAGCTTTGCCATTGACGCTTGGGTCAAACAGGGCAAGCCCTGATCTTTGAGTTGAGCCGCATGAAATATAAGCTGCCTAGCGGCTTCTATTTGAGTGGCCATTTCAGCAAGTTTAAACGAAATGCTCTGATAATCAGCAATGGGATTTCCAAAAGCTGAGCGCTCTTTGGAAAACAATAGTGCCGCCTCGAGTGCTGCACGCGCAATGCCCACGCACTGGGCCGCTATGCCAATTCGCCCGCCTTCTAAGTTAGCTAAGGCAATTTTATAGCCTTGGCCTTCTTCCCCCAACAGGTTAGTCGATGGAATACGGCAGTCCTCAAACGTTATTTGACAGGTGTCAGAGGCATGTTGACCAAGCTTGTCTTCAACACTGCTTACAATATAGCCAGGTGTATTGGTTGGAACAATAAATGCGCTAATGCCTCTTTTTCCGGCCTCTGGGTCGGTTACAGCAAAGACAATCGCAATGTCTGCATTCTTGCCAGATGTAATAAATTGTTTTGTGCCGTTAAGAACATATTCGCTAGCATCGAGAACGGCCTTGGTTTTTATATTTGCGGCATCACTACCAGCCTGTGGCTCTGTTAAACAAAACGCGGCTAATTTTTCACCGGATGCAAGAGGCTTAAGAAATTCATTTTTTTGCCACTCATCACCAAATTCAAAAATAGGCATACAGCCAACAGAGTTGGTAACACTGATAATGGTTGAGCAAGCTGCATCACCAGCTGCAATTTCCTCTAACACAATCGCCGCAGAGGTATAGCCAATATCACAACCACCCCATTGCTCGGGTACCAGCATGCCATAGAAGCCGAGCTGGGCTAATCCGTTTAGCGCATCGCGAGGAAAAGTTTTTTGTTGGTCCCAGCCAGCAGCAAACGGAGTGATTTTCTCGGCCACATACTGACGGGCTGTCTGCTGGATAAGGCTTTGTTCTTCGTTAAAAATCATGGCGTAGAATCACCTCAAGAAAAGTTGCTATTGTATGGTTTGACGGTAGGCTCTGATGTAAGTTTAGGTGCAGATTTTAAACTCTAAAAAAGTTCAACAGCCAAAGCCGTCGCCTCCCCTCCACCGATACACAGGGAGGCGATGCCACGTTTTTTATTTCGTTTGGCAAGTGCTGCGATCAGCGTGACCACAATGCGAGTTCCAGAACAGCCAATAGGGTGACCTAGGGCGCAGGCCCCACCATTGACGTTCACCTTGTTGTGATCAAGCTTGTGCTCTTCCATTGCGGCCATGGGCACGACAGCAAATGCTTCGTTTATTTCAAACAGGTCGACTGAATCTTTGTCCCAGCCTGTTTTCTTAAACAGCGCACTTAAGGCTCCAATCGGTGCCATCGTAAATTCACTAGGTAGCTGTGAATGAGAGGTATGGGCTATGATTTTTGCCAAGGGGGTTAAGCCTCTCGCAGTAGCCTCTGACAGCTTCATTAACACGACCGCCGCCGCTCCGTCTGAAATTGAGCTGGCATTCGCCGCGGTCACAGTTCCATCTTTCTTAAAAGCTGGTCGTAACTTTGGAATCTTATCGAAGCTAGCCTTCATAGGCTGCTCGTCTTGAGTCACTCTAATTTCTTTGCCGCGACTAGTATAACTAACAGGCGTGATCTCTTTTTCAAAGGCACCAGATTCGATAGCAGCTTGGGCACGCTTTAACGAGGTGATAGCGTACTCATCCTGTGCTTCACGAGTGAAGCTGTATTTGTCTGCGCATGATTCTGCGTATACACCCATCGCCTCGCCCTCATAGGCGTCTTCTAGCCCATCGAATGCCATGTGGTCTAGCAGCTTGCCATGGCCAAAACGATAGCCTGTTCGGGCCTGAGGGATAAGATGAGGGGCCCGACTCATGCTTTCCATGCCGCCGGCAACCATAACCTTGTTAGTGCCCGCTATCAGTAGGTCGTGGGCAAGCATTATTGATTTCATGCCAGAGCCGCAGACTTTATTTATCGTGGTGCAACCAGCAGATTTGGGCAGGCCTGCGCCTAAGGCGGCTTGCCGAGCAGGTGCCTGACCGACACCGGCGGGTAGCACGCAGCCCATTATCACTTCGTCTACGGCATCGGCTTCCAATCCGGCGCGGGAAACTGCCGCACTTATCGCGGTAGAGCCAAGAGCGGTGGCGCTAACCCCAGATAAATCTCCTACAAGCCCCCCAATCGGGGTGCGGGCCTGGCCAACGATAACTATCGGGTCATTTGTATCACTCATAGCAAGTCTCACTTTGTGCAAAATTCTGTTGAGACGAGATTATACAGGCAGTGGCATAAACGGCTAGAGACTCCGCATAATTAGTAAATCAGGCTAATTTCTATGAGTGAAAGGCTTGAAGGGCGGATTTAGCTGAATGCTAGGAATTGAAGAGGAATGTCTAAATCTTTTAACCAATACAAATAAGGCGTAAGCTCAAATGAAAGGGCAATTAACTTTCTCATTATGCAGAAGCACTAACAGCGCTATAAAAGTGCTGCGATATACGATGCTTTCAAAAAAAGGTCAACGACATGATTCCACTACTTAGACAATTTAAGCAAACCAAAAGCCGGTTTTTCATTCGCGTTGGTAAGCTCACCTTACTCAATTTTGCTTTTTTGTTGGCGGCGTGTTCAGAGCAACCAGCGATGGAGCAGGCTGCAGTGGATAATGACCTAACAATTGCCCAAGCCGAATCTACTGTCACTACTATTAAAAACGAAGTGCAGCTCCGATTTACTAGCCATGGGATACCTCATGTAAAGGCTGAATCATGGGAAGGCTTGGGCTATGGATTTGCTCATGCTGTAGCAACTAATACTGTTTGCGTGCTTGCAAAAGAATTGATCACTGTACGTGGAGAAAAGGCCAAATACTTTGGTGATTCTGAGCGAAATATTAATGGCGATGCGTTCCATAAAGCCTTGCTTCATCCCGGTAAAATTGACGAATACTTAGCCAGTTCCAGCCAAGATAACAAAGAAATGGATAAAGGCTATGCGGCCGGTTACAACAACTTTTTAGAGGTGAAAAAAGGTCAGCTACCGGCCTCTTGTAACGGGGCCGACTGGGTTAAACCTATCGATGTAAACGATCTCGCTAAGCTCGCGTTAGGCTCTGGCATCCGCTATGGCTTGGGCCGCGTTACAGCCGAGATAGCAACTGCTGCGCCGGGCATGGAATTAGCATCACTGGATACCATGGATCTATTTGTTGACCCAGATATGGTTGGCAGCAACGCCTTAGCATTCGGCAGTGAATTAACTGAGAATGGCCGCGGCGTGTTATTAGGCAACCCCCACTATCCTTGGCATGGAGCGTCACGGTTTCATATGGCGCATCTTACTTTGCCAGGTGAAATGGATGTAATGGGTGTTGGCCTCATTTCTACTCAGCGAATAGCCATAGGTTTTACCGAAAAAGTAGCGTGGACTCATACCGTGTCCACAGCACTTCGTTTCACTATGTTTCGCCTAGATCTGGTGGCAGGTGATTCACTGTCTTACCGGTTAGGTGATGAAGTACGCGCAATAGAGCCGATTAATGTTGATGTGGAAACTGAAAACGGCTTGGTTAACCGAACCGTCTATATGACTCACCTAGGCCCGGTGGTAGTGAGTAAAACTACGCCCTGGTCAGATCGCTATGTTTATGTCATGCGCGATGTGAATTATGAAAACTACCGCAGTGGCGATCAGTATAGAGCAATGCAAAATGCACAGAACGTGTCAGAACTTCGAGATGCGCTTGGTCAGTATCAAGCAGCCGCTTTCGTTAATACAATTGCTGCCGACAGCTCCGGTGGTGCGCTTTACGCTGATATGTCTGCTATTCCTAATGTATCAGCAGAGCTAATTGAGCGCTGTGAGGTTGGTCAAGAAGGAGCTGGCGGCCGCAGAGCAATCACATTAAATGGATCAGATCCAAGCTGTGATTGGCAGGTAGACCCCAGTGCCGCCCATCCAGGATTGATGCCTCCTACCCAACAGCCTAGCCTGATTACTGAAAACTACGTTAGCAATATGAATGACTCCTATTGGCTATCAAATCCTGAAAACCGCCTAGAAGGCTATTCACCAATAATTGGTAACGAACAATCATCTCGTTCCTTGCGCACCCGAGCTGGACTCAAATTTGTAGGTGAACTATTAAAAACCGGCGACAAATTTAGCCAACAATCGGTAGAGGATTTACTGTTTAGTCATCGCCACTATGGCGCTGAGCTTTTTCTAGACGATGTATTAACGGTTTGTAAAGCCCAGACGGATACGCAGGTAAGTGAGGCCTGTGAAGTACTAAGCCAATGGGATCGGCGCCAAGACATAGACAGCGTCGGCGCCCACATCTTCAATGAGTTTTGGACCGCAGCAAAAGGGCTAAATCAACATTATGCAGTGCCCTTTGATTTGGATGACCCAATCAATACGCCTCGTGGACTGACCCTTGAAAACCCAGCGACGCTTGAGCTTGTCGCAGGGGCATTGAGTACGGCTGTTGAATCACTAAATGAACTCGATATACCCATTGATGCCAAATGGGGCGATGTTCAGTTTGCAGTGCGAAACGGCGAAAAAATAGGTATACCGGGAGGCTCAGGCCGCGCCGGCATGTTCAGCGTTATAACTGCGCCACTAAACGAAGAGTCAAGAGGTTATAGCCCAATTACGCACGGTAACAGCTATATTCAAACCGTAACTTGGAATGACGACGGCACGCCAAATGCTGAAGCGGTGCTTACTTACTCCCAATCTCCTGAGCCTGACTCTCCTCACTATTCGGATTTAACCAAGCTCTATTCCAATAGCGAATGGATCAAACTGCCATTTACAGAGAGTGAAATTGAGCAAGATCTAGTGAGTGAGCAAATTTTAAGATTTTAGTTCTTCAAGGTAAGCAAACAGAAATGATTTTAACATGGCGCTCAAATTGAGCGCCTGAGCTGCGAAGCATCAGCGAATACATATCAGGGCTAACTCACTTCGTAACTCTTCACGAAACAATAGGAATAAAATAACTTTTTATAGGGAGTGAGATAGCTTGTGAAAGAAATTCATTCGTCTGTCCAGTCTATAAAAAGTGCCTGAGTTCACCGGGGAGGCAGTTCCCGCTGCTATGCTGAAAGCACATCAGACTAAGGAAGGAACCTGAGATAAACTTAAGCTAACCGGCGGCAATCTAACTTATAGAATTCTAGAGCCAGAATTTGAAGA
>MDTF01015613.1_pt1 | contig 10357 bp, 8 predicted proteins | sample 811191 | NCBI WGS metagenome assembly MDTF01 (sample SAMN05326649, study PRJNA326480) | marine metagenome | isolation source: seawater | place: Southern Ocean | collected 2011
AAATCCAAACGAAGTGCCTAACGATTTCATGGTACCATCGGCCAGTTCAAAGCCTGCAGCTTGGCCCATCATTATTAAAAAGAGGTAGCCAATAAAAACTATGGTGAAAAAAATAGCTGTAACTAGGCCAGAATTTTGGTAAAAAAAATGTGACAAGCCGCTCACTAATAATGGTTTAATTAAACGGCCTTCCTGTTTATTATCATTTTCTTTATCAAGCATCACTCGCCCTAATCTGTTGTAAAACGATAAGTAGCATCGTCCTTTTAGGATTACACGCATCAGTAATTTTAGCCAGTAAGTTTACATCGAACAGTCCATGAACCACATCCGTTGTTGCTCAAGCCCATACCCCTCACCAAATACAACCCCCACACCACCTACTGATCTCAATCCACCTATCTGGTCAATCATTTCCATACATGGTGGACTATCGACAGGCGCTCTGACTCCAGAGGGCTTACAGCACATCTCAGAGGCTAATCTCAATCACGGGCGGCAGACGAAGGACAAGCTTGCAGTCCAGCGCCATGCGGCGAATGTCGGGCGTCGGGTTTGCGGTGAATTAAAGCGTATTGAACGACAGATAGTAGATGCGGGGCTAATGATTGAGGTCGCCACTCGCGTTGTCGTTGGCGACAACCTTTATAATAGGCTTAATAATGATAGCAGATTGCTGGTGTTAAGGGAAGTGTTTGGGTTGTGCCCGATGTCGATACCCCGTTCGTGCAACAAATCCTCCACATCCCACAGCGACAATGGGAACTGGACATACATCATCACCGCCAGGCGGATGATCTCGGGAGATGCTTTGAAATAGCGAAAGGGGCTGGGTTTTGTCATCCGGTGGCGCTAGGCGGCGCGAACGCAGCCGGCAAGAAAATTTCTCTGACACTGCCGTCTTGGAAAATTGCGTACGATCCGACCGAACCTGAAGAAGACCTCGAAGCCCCTTTTACTGAGGTTTCGCGATTTGTGCGATGCGGCTTGTTGTTAAACACTTCAGCCAATAACGGAGCGAGGCGGTGAGGTTGTTTGCGATCACAGCAAACTTGGTTTTTCACCAGACAGCCTTAGCGTTTGGGCGGGCAGGTCTGCATAATCGTGGAGAACGGCCTGGCTAGACCCGTGCTGAGAAGGCACGGATCAAAAATTCTCAGACGTCTGGGAAAAGGAACGAAGATGATGCTTGCATTTTTCGGATACGAGACACTAAACTGACCCTATGCTGATGGGGTTTCGGAGCGAACAAAGTCTACCAAATAGCGCGCCTGTTGTTGTGATAGGTGGTGGTGTGGTGGGAGTTACTGCAACTCTTTTTCTTGCCAAATTGGGTGTTCCTGCCGTTCTGTTCGAAAAGGGGCGAATTGCAGGAGAGCAATCGTCGCGCAATTGGGGTTGGATCCGCAAACAGGGCCGTGATGTCACGGAACTCCCATTAATGATTGATTCCGAACGACTGTGGCGTGAGATTGCGCAGGAAGTCGACGAAGACATCGGCTATCGGGCTGGTGGCGTGACCTACCTAGCCCAAACTGATGCAGAGTTGGCCATCCAGGAAGCCTGGATGGCGCATGCAGCTGCTTTCAGTTTGGATTCACGGATGCTTTCCGCAGTGGAAGCCAGCGCGCTACTGGGTATAAATGCTCCACAAACACAAATAAAAGGTGCGCTGCATACGCCAAGCGATGCTTATGCTGAACCAACTCTGGCGGTTCCCGCCATGGCGCGACTTGCACGTCGGTATGGGGCGCAGATCTTTGAGGGCGTGGCGGTGCGCGGTCTGCATCGCGAGGCGGACAAGGTCTGTGGCGTGGTGACAGAAAGCGGCCTCGTGCGCTGCGAAGCGGTAATCCTTGCAGGAGGGATCTGGTCGCGTACGCTGCTGGAGAATGAGGGCTTATCGCTGCCGCAACTGGCCGTCCGGGCCTCGGCAATGAGAACCAGTCCGGTGTCGCATGTCTCAACCAGCACGTTTGGTGCAAGTGGCGCATCGATAAGACCTCGCACTGATGGGGGCTGCACCGTCGCACGGGCCGGCGCCATGCAATTTGACCTTATCCCGGCGGCCTTCAAGCATTTATCGGCCTTTCTACCTGTGTTGCACGCAAGGTGGCGAATAATGAAAGTGCGTGCTGGGTCATCGTTCTTTGGCCCGCTGGGGCATCATAGATGGGCGATGGACGAAACTACTCCATTTGAAGCCGTACGAGTGATGGAGCCAGAGCCAGACAAACAGTTACTGAAAGAAGTGCTAGCAAAAGCCAAAAATCTTTACCCACAGCTTGCTGAAGCGCAAATGGTAGAAACTTGGGCAGGCATGATTGACGTCATGCCTGACGAAATCCCGGTAATTGGGCCTGTGGCAGATCTCCCAGGGCTCGTGTTGGCAACTGGACTGTCTGGACATGGGTTCGGATTGGGGCCGGGGGTTGGCAAGTTGGCTGCAGAGCTTGCCACGGGTGCCACGACGCTAACCGACCCCACAGTCTTTGCCAAAGCGCGCTTTGACCAAGAACGGCGTCCTGCCGTCTCGCAGGCTGCCTCTTGACCCGATCAGTCAGATCTCACCCAGACGTTGTCATCGTCGGTGCAGGGATCACGGGGTGCGCTACTGCGCTCGCCTTGGCTGAGGCCGGGGCACGGGTGGAGGTGATTGAGCGTTATCGCCCAGCGGCCATGGCTTCAGGCTGGACACTCGCAGGTGTGCGGCAATCCGGCAGGGATCCGGCTGAGCTGCTGCTGGCCAGGACCGCGGTGGAAATCTGGCAGACGCTGGACACGCGTCTCGAAGCCCCAACCGGTTATCGACAGGGCGGAAATCTGCGTCTTGCACGAACTGAGAGCGAAGCTGAAACAATTAGCAACCTCGTCAAGTCGCAGACGACTGCGGGTTTGCCGATGGAACTGCTCGATTCCCATCAGGCGCGAGAGATCGCACCGGCTTTGGCTGAGGATTTTTTACTCGCGTCCTGGTGTCCGAGCGATGGCCACGCCGACCCGGTTGCCAGCGTCGAGGGGTTTCGGAGCGCCGCCGAACGATTGGGTGTGCAGTTTAGGACCAATCTTGGCGTCACGAGTGTGACGACCAGTGAAATAGGCGGGCTTCGGCAGTTCATTTCTCTTGCCACCACAGATGGCCGGATCGTGGCAGGCAGCGCTTTGCTTGCGGCGGGCGTCCAGACAAATACTTTGCTAGCGGGTCTGGATCTGCGCATTCCCATGACCACACCAATGGTCTCAGTACTTCAGTCCATCCCTCTACCAGCGTCGTTGGGCCCAGTGATCGGTGTCGCCAATGCTGATTTGACTGTTCGGCAGCAGATCGACGGGCGCCTTCGCTTTACTGGTGGAGCGGAGTACGCCGGCGCACAATTGGACCTGTCGGATGAATTTCCTGCAGTTCACCCCCCCGCGGCCTCGCTTGCGCGCACCATCGCTCTGGTCAGTGCCGTTTTGCCGATGGTTACTCAGGCTCCAATCGCGCGGGTCTGGGGGGGGCTATTAGATCTGACACCTGATGCTCTGCCGGTGCTTGATGGCGTACCTGGTATCGATGGCCTTTTTGTCGCTGCAGGATTTTCAGGGCACGGATTTGGAATTGGCCCTGCCGTTGGACAGGCACTGGCGTCACGAATACTGGGTGACACAACAGGTCTCTCTCTCAATGCATTTAGTTTTGACCGTTTCAACGATTGGCCTGAGACAGAGACGGACGGGACGCTGATGCTGCACGGATGAGCAGTATTGCCAAAAAAAATTGTGGGCGATGTACTTGTGTGTAGCTCGCTCGATGGGGGTTTTAAGCAATCCATGCCCTCGGCAATTTTGACCGACGCCACTAACGGCAGCTTTCATACCTTAATCGGGGATTTTGGGCGAGCCTGGGTTTAGGCAAAGCTGTTGCGAGGCCCAGGGTACTTCACGGCATTGGCTCCGTTCTGCTTAACATTGGATGTCTGGGCAGGAGCGCCATGCCCTAAAAACAAGGAGCGTGTTAAATGATAGGGAGTTCTGGGCGTATTGTTATGATTTCAGGCGCATCGCGCGGTATTGGCAGGGCAATTGCCTTGTCGCTCCATGCCAAGGGATACACAATTAGCGCTGGTGCGCGCGATGTTGAGGCGTTGAAACACTCTTTGTTGGCTATCCAAGGGGATCGCCTGCGGTGTGCTACTTATGAGGCTGCGGATCGAGCGACCCACTCCGACTGGGTAGAGACGACACTTTCTGATTTTGGCCGTATTGATGCATTGGTAAACAATGCAGGAACCTCGAACACCTTCTCAGTTGAGCAAGGAGAAGAGGCTGACCTAGACGCGCTTTGGTCAAGTAACGTCAAGGGGCCTCTTTTCATGACACGTGCCTGTCTCCCCCATCTGCGGCAAAGCGGAAAGGGCCGAATTATCAATGTCTCATCCTTGTCGGGCAAGCGCTTGCGCAATAGCAGCGCCGCTTATGCCATGACAAAATTCGCTATTATGGCACTAACCCATGCCACGCGCCAGACCGGCTGGGAGGACGGCGTGCGCGTGACGGCCCTGTGTCCAAGTTTTGTTGCAACGGATCTGACGGCAGAGGTCGTAAAAATAGGCCGCGCAGAAATGATAGCTCCTGAAGATCTAGCAGAGATAGCAGCAATGCTCATATCGCTGCCCAATACTGCTGCGATTGCCGAAGTTCTTGTCAATTGCAGGTTAGAGGACACACTCTGAACAAACTATGCGACAAAAATGAAAATTGCTGTCATACTAACTAACATTCTGGATAAGTAAAATATAGCAGGGAGAGGATACCATGAAACGACTTAGATTAAATTGGATAATTGTAGCCACGACGACTGCCATACTTGGCACTGCTGGGCTAACGGGCACGACAGCTTTTGCAAAACAGACCACGCTCAATATAGGTATGGCCAGCGCAGATGCCGGCAAACTTGATCCGCACATCGCTACGACCACCCCGGACAAAGGCCTATTGCACTGGATGTTCAACGGTCTGGTGCGTATTCAGCCAGGGCAGTCAAGCCCCGGTTTAATTGAGCCTGACATTGCCAGCAGCTGGACTGCTTCGGACGACGGGTTGACCTGGGTGTTCACAATGCGAGAGGATGTTGATTGCCACGGTGACTACGGCAACTTGGATGCCGAGGATGTCGTCTTTTCGCTTGAGCGGTCGGCCAGTAAGGATCAGTCAAGCTTTTCAGGCGATTTCGCTGCCTTCAAGTCCATCGAGGCAACTGGCAATTATGAAGTCACAATCACTCTATCGAACTCGATTCCTAGCCTGTTAGGTACTTTGGTGCCGTATCATGGCGGAAATATAGTATGTAAAGACGCAGTTGAGGCTCTCGGTGAGGGCTATGAACGGACCCCGATTGGAACTGGACCGTTCATGTTCGCAGAGTACCAGCCGCAGCAATACGTCAGGCTTGTCGCCAACCCAGAGTACTTCAGAGGTGAACCAGCGATAAAAGAGATTTTTTACCGCTATATTCCTTCAGATGCGAGCCGCGATCTGGCCTTTCAAGCTGGTGAAATCGACATGATCTATGGCCGTCAAGATCAAACTTGGGTAGAAAGGATCAAGAAGCTGCCAAGCACGACAGTTGCGATAATGTCACCGGGTGAAATGTCTATGATTTCGCTTAACAAAACGGTTGCTCCACTTGACGACATCCGTGTGCGCCAAGCTGTAGCCCATTCAATCGATCGCAAAACAATGGTGGCGTTCAAGGGACAGGACGTGGCCTTACCGGCAGTGTCTGTCGTTCCTGAGGGGTATCTGGGTTACACCTCGGATGTGCCAATTTATGAGTTCAGCATAGACAAGGCGAAGGCGCTGTTGACCGAGGCTGGCTATCCAAACGGAGTGACGATCAAAGCGATCCACACCTCTTTGCCGGGTATGCTTGGCACAATGGAGGCTTTGCAGTCGCTTTTGCGTGATGCAGGGATTAACCTAGAGATTGAAGTGGTTGAACACGCCACCTTTCATGAACAAATCCGTAAGGATATGAGCCAGGTGACACATTATTCTGCGGCTCGGTTTCCAGTGGCAGACACCTATTTGACCCAATTCTTCCACTCAGATTCTATCCCTCTCAAGCCTAAGGCAGTGACCAATTTCAGCCATTGCGATGTTGCTGACGCGGAAATCGAGGCCGCCCGTATCGAACCTGATCCGGCCAAACAACTCGAACTCTGGGCAATTGCGCAGCAGAAAATTGGCGAAGAGGTCTGTGCGGTGCCTATCTACCAAAACCTCCAGCTTTGGGCCTGGAAAGACACGCTTGACCTTGGGTTCGAGATGAAGGGTTCCCTGAACCTGAGCCCTGCCATCACTGAGATCTCGCATTTTACTGAGTGACCGGATTAGCTGTCCTAGGCGCAATCTGTGCCCGGGACTCATTACCGAGACTTGGGGGACGCGATGAGCGGTTTTGTCCTTAAACGTATGGGCTTCGCCATAATCACGCTGATTGCGGTTCTTACTATCGTATTCTTCATCGTCCGTATCCTGCCTGGTGATCCGGCTATGGTCATCCTTGGTGATCAGGCTAGCCAGCAATCCATCGACCTGCTGCGCAGCCGTCTTGGTCTCGATCGCCCAATGATCGTGCAGTATTTCGATTTCATGTCGGGGGTCGCAATTGGGGACTGGGGGGTATCCATGGTGTCCGGACGGCCAGTAATCTCGGAAGTACTCAAAGTTCTGCCAGCGACACTGGAACTGACATTTGCGGCGCTGTTTCTTGGCGCTGTTATAGGCATTCCACTTGGCGTCTGGGCGGCAATTTCCCGCAATACGATCGTAGATTATGTGGTACGCTTAGCCTCGTTGCTGGGCCTGTCGTTTCCAGCTTTCGTCTCGGCTGTGCTGCTGCTGTTTGCGTTTGCTATTTATTTGCCGTGGTTCCCAGTGATGAGTTCGGGGCGTGGCACATCGTTTGGCGCCCGGTTGAACGATTTGGCGTTACCAGCGTTCAATCTTGGCCTTATTATGGCAGCTTATATCACCCGTGTTGCGCGCTCTGCCATGTTGGAAGTGCTTGGACAAGACTATGTGCGCACCGCCAAGGCTAAGGGTATTTCCTTTAGTGCGATCATCTGGCGGCATTGTTTGCGTAATACGATGATCCCTGTCGTCACGGTTGTAGGGCTATATCTCGGCATCCTGATCGGCAACTCAGTGCTGACAGAAATAGTATTCAACCGCCCCGGCCTCGGACGACTGATCGTCGGAGCCCTGTTCCAACGAGACTATACCATGCTTCAAGGCATGATGGTTATCTACACCCTGCTAGTTGTCGCGGTGAACTTGCTTACCGACTTAACCTATGGGCTTATAGATCCAAGGATCAAATACTCATGAGTGCGCAAGACCCCCTCCTAAGGGTTCCCAAAGTGTCATATTTCCGCCTGACGCTCACGGCGATCGGTTCTGGTTTGGTCAAGGCTTTCAACACCAACAAGACCTCATGGGTTGGGTTGGGCCTTTTTGCCTTCGTTTGTTTATTGGCTGTACTGGCGCCGGTGATCGCACCGCATGATCCATTAGATCAGAACATCTTCGACCGACTGCAAGGACCGTCGGCAGAATATTGGATGGGCACTGATGCCTACGGACGCGACACCCTTAGTCGGATCCTTTACGGCTCGCGAATCTCACTGATGATAGGTCTGGTATCGATCTCGGCCGCGCTGCTGATCGGGACAATAATTGGGCTGGTCGCTGGCTATGTCGGTGGCAAAACAGATATTATCGTGATGCAGGTGATGGATGTCCTGTTAGCCTTTCCATCACTGATCCTGGGCCTGATCGTCGTGGCTATGCTGGGCCCCAGCATCTCTAACCTGATAATCGCCATTGCATTAACAGCCATTCCGCCTTTTGCACGCATCGCGCGAGCACCCACTATAGTGGTCAAAGAACGGGAGTTCATAGAGGCAGGCCGGGCGCTTGGATATTCCAATATCCGTTTGATGGGTGGCCATATTCTGCCAAACATTCTGCCAGAAGTACTTGTGATGGGGTTCTTGTGGCTCGCAACAGCCATCCGCGTAGAGGCCTCGCTTGCCTTCATCGGTCTGGGCGTCAGCCCACCCACAGCCACCTGGGGCGGTATGATCCGTGAGGGTTTTGAGAATATTCTTGATAGTTTCTGGCTGGCCTTTTTTCCGTCGCTGGCTATCCTGGTGGTGGTCTTTGCTCTCAACCTGCTTGGGGATGGATTGCGCGATGCTATCGATCCCCGGCTTAGGGGGGAGACCTAATGGCAGTGGAACCAGTTCTTAGTGTCGAACACCTGACGACGACCTTTCGAGTGAAGGGAGAGCGCGTGACCGCAGTGCGCGACCTAAGCTTGACCATTGCTCCAAAAGAAACTGTGGCCGTGGTTGGCGAATCTGGATCGGGTAAGTCTGTCACGGCTCTGTCGATTATGCGCTTGGTGTCTGAGGCAACGGGGCGGGTCGAAGGCAGGGTCACGCTGGATGGTACTGAGCTGACAAAGCTGAGCGAAGTTGAGATGCGGGACGTGCGCGGCGGTAGAATTGGTATGATTTTCCAAGAACCTATGACCAGCCTCAATCCGGTCCTGACCGTTGGATTTCAGGTTGCCGAGGTCTTGCAAAGGCATCGGGGAATGGATACCGCAGCAGCACAGGCTGAGACTCTGCGGTTGTTCGATCTGGTGCGTATTCCGGACTCGCACTCTCGTTTAAGGGAATTTCCACACACGTTTTCCGGGGGCATGCGACAGCGTGTGATGATCGCAATGGCGCTTGCCTGCCAACCGCGACTGCTGATTGCCGACGAACCAACCACCGCGCTTGACGTCACAATACAGGCGCAGATCCTCCAGCTGATTCGAGATTTGCAGGCAGAGGTCGGGATGTCAGTCATGTTCATTACCCACGATATGGGGGTGGTTGCTGAGGTCGCTGACAGAGTCATCGTCATGCTGAACGGCGAAAAGGTGGAAGAGCGTCCTGTGCAGGACATTTTTGCCTACCCTCGGCATGCCTATACCCGAAAGCTGCTCAGCGCAGTGCCAGTTCTGGGTTCGCTGTCAGGGACTGATCTTCCGTGCCAGTTCAACCAGCTGTCCAGCAAGGCTAAAGCTGCGGTTGCCCCTCTGCCCGAAAGTGAGCCCGACAAGCGTGGCGAGGTCATCCTGAACGTCCAGAACCTGTCCACGCGATTTCCTGTGCGTGGCGGCATGTTTAGCCGAATTCAAGGCCGGGTGCATGCGGTTGAGGACGTATCGTTTCAAGTGCGGGAGGGCGAAACTCTGGCGTTAGTGGGCGAGTCGGGGTGTGGAAAGTCAACAACGGGGCGTTCGATCCTTCGACTGATTGAGCCTTCAGCTGGGAGTATTACGTTTGAAGGCAAAGACCTGTCTAGGGCCACCCCAATCGAGCTGCGTGATGCCCGCCGGCGGATTCAAATGATATTTCAGGATCCATATGGCTCCCTAAACCCGCGAAAAACTGTTGGCGCAGCCATCCGAGAGCCTATGATCGTACACGGCTTGCGCAAGGCCTCCGAGGCGGATGCTGAGGTGGCGCGACTGCTTGGCACGGTTGGATTGCTGCCCGAACACGCGCAGCGCTTTCCGCACGAATTCTCTGGTGGGCAGCGTCAGAGGCTTTGTATAGCTCGTTGCCTGGCGCTGGAACCACGGCTGATCGTGGCTGATGAGAGCGTGTCGGCACTCGATGTTTCAATTCAGGCACAAGTAATCAACCTACTGCTGGATCTTCAGCGGAACCTTGGCCTGTCATATCTATTCATCAGCCATGACATAGCAGTGGTCGAGCGAGTCAGTCATCGTATAGCAGTCATGTTTCTTGGTGAAATTGTCGAGATTGGCCCGCGCCGAGCGATCTTGGATAACCCGCAGCATCCCTATACGCGAAAGCTGATCTTGGCGGCTCCGATCCCCGATCCGTCAGCACGCAAGGTAAGAAACGGTCTGATAACTGACGAGATCAAGAGCCCAGTCCGTGCACTTGACTGGATTGCGGCTCCACTTCCATTTGTGGAGGTGGCAGACGGTCATTTTGTACGTCAGACTGCGCCCGAGGTATTTTCAGGCAACGCTTAATTGAAAAGGTAACTGCAAATTCATAAGACCGGCCTGTGGCGTCATCGCATTTGGAGGCTCCAGTTTTTGAAAGCTGGGTTGAGTGGATATTACTCGTTGATGGGGGATTTGGTAGGGAACTAGGCGCATAGAACGCGAGACCCTGATTGAAAGCCCAGACATTGAATGCTATCCGTAGAGTGAGCTTTTAAGTTTGTTAGACAGATTTGGTGTTAGAGGGTCTTTTGTGGAACAAATTGACACCAC